>Ga0180301_10000539_pt1 | contig 29277 bp, 37 predicted proteins | sample GuaBasSediGuay16_FD_121797 | JGI IMG/M metagenome (GOLD analysis project Ga0180301, IMG submission 121797) | Subseafloor sediment microbial communities from Guaymas Basin, Gulf of California, Mexico - Guay16, Core 4569-2, 12-15 cm | ecosystem: Environmental > Aquatic > Marine > Hydrothermal... | reverse complement strand
GGCTTTCCTAGTTGTTGGTACAAGCTGAAGTTTTTTGGCTTCCTCAGGGCTAAACCATTTTGCATCTAAAACTTCATAATTTGGTTTTATTCTTCCCTCATCTTTACATTCACAAATAAAGCATACAATAGCATATTGTTTTTCAATTTTTCCTGAAATTTTATCTCTAATTATCAGGTCATAAACTCCAAGAAGCTTCTTGATTTCAATATCTACTCCTGTTTCCTCTTTAATCTCCCTTATAGCTGTTTCTTCCACAGTTTCCCCGTATTCCACTATTCCTCCAGGTAGAGCCCACCAACCTGGGTGGGGTTGAAATCTCCTTTTAACAAGCAAAATTTTTCCGTTTTTTTCAACTAAAGCTGAAGATGCAACAATAGGTTTATTCTTCAAAATTTAACTTACACCTCTAATCTATGTATAGGGAAAATTTTCCTCTTTAATTCTTCAACTACCCTCTTAATGAGGAGAAATTTTTTCTCATCTTTTTTAAATTCAACCTTATCTTTAAGTTTATCATATTCCTCATTTTTAACTTCAACTTCAGCTATAGTTATAAACATTAAAGCCCAACATCTAGCAGTATTTTTAACATCATATCCGCCGCCACCAACAATAATTAATTTACCATTTGAAAATTGATGGGCTAAATTATGAAGACTTTTAGCAACCTCAATGTATGTTTTTGTTGTTAAGGCTAAACTTACAAGTGGATCCTGATAATGTCCATCAACCCCAAACTGGCTTATAATTACCTCAGGTTTATAAGCCCTAATTAAAGGTTCAACTACTTCCCTAAAACAGTAAAGGTATGTTTCATCATCAACTTCAATAGGTAATGGTATATTTACACTGTAACCATAACCTTCTCCAATCCCCACCTCATCAATTTTACCTGTTCCAGGGTAGAATATTCCATCATACCTATGAGTTGAAATTGTGAGAATAGGTTCATTGTAAAATATTTGTTGTGTTCCATCAGCATGATGACCATCAACATCAACTATTGCAACTCTTTTAACATTAAACTTTTTTTGCAAAAACCTAGTAGCTACAGCAATATCATTAAAAACACAAAAACCTGCAGCGGAGCTTTCTTTTGCATGATGTAACCCTCCACCAGGGTTAAATGCATGAGAAACCACTTTCTCCATAACTAGCTCAGCAGCCCTAATTGTTCCTCCTACCCTCCAACATGCGCCTTCAAAAACACCTTTTCTTGCAGGTGTATCTCCATAATCAAGGTAGCCTAAATCTGCACCACACCTTCTTTTTACATATTCAATGTATGTTTTTGTGTGAACTAATTGTAACTCCTCAATAGAAGCTGGTCTAGCTTCAAAAATCTTAGCTTTACTATTAAAAACATTTAGCTGCTTAAGAATTTCTAAGGTGAGTTTACCTCTTATTGGCTTAAAAGGATGCTCTTCACCGAAAAAGTATTTTTCGTATGCTTCATGATAAACAAATCCTACAGGATTGCCCAACAATCATCCCTCAATCTCAGCTAAAATCCTAATAAGCTTAGGAATAATACTCTTTGCAAATCTTCTGTTTGAACCTCCGCAAAGAACAACAATAAGCTTTCCATTACAAACTTCATCAACAACATTTTTAACTTTCCTAGTTAAATCTAGAAAACATTTCTCAGTTAATCCTCTTGAACCATAATCCTCCTTATAAGTATCATAACCAAAATGCCAGAAAACCATGTCAGGTTTAAAGTTTCTTAATCTTGGAAAATAGTTTTCTTCTACAAGTTTAACATAATCTTCATCAGAAATGCTTGATGGAACTGAAATATCAACTTTTAATTCATCAGTTGAAGTTTCATCTAGGTTACAGAAGCAAACATGCTGAACATAACTATCAGTTTTAAAAATATCTCTAGTTCCATCCCCATGGTGGCTATCTGTATCTAAGATTGAAAATTTAAGATTAGGGTTAAATTTCAACCTTAAATTTGAGATTGAAAGTGCAACATCATTAAAATAACAGAAACCCCAAAAATCATCAATACCTGCATGATGTCCAGCTGTACCTGTAAAAACAAATGCATTATCAATTTCACCTAAAAAAACTTTTTCACCAGCTAAAATTGTTCCTCCAGCTGAAAGAAGTGCAGCTTTATAGTATTTTGTTTTTCTAACTGCATTAATCAGCCCTTCAGAGTGGATTGTTTTAAGAAGTTCTTCTGATGGTTGTATAGGTTTAAAAATTAGAATTTTCTCCAGTAAGCCTTCTTCCCTTAAACCTTCAATTCCAGCTTTAACTCTATCCTTAAGGATAGGGTAACCTTCTAAGCCTAGAGTTTCATCATAAAAAACTCCTATCCTCCTCAAACTTCACCAAGCCCACATTTACTGAACAGTTTTTTCATAATTTTTCTAGTAGAAAAGATTTTAAAGAATTGTTCCCAAAGCTTAAACTCTAACTTTTCCTACTATAATTGATGTTAAAATGGATGTAGCAATAGAAAAGCAAACAGCAACATAAAAACTCCGTTAATCCCTAAAATTGTGGTTGGGATTAGAAGCATCCAGAAGTTGAAGATAAATGGAATAATAACAATTAGGGTAGCACAAAGGATAATTTGAGATTTTTATCCCTATAAATCTTCTCTTCTTTTGCTATTATTCCTTTTAGGCTTTTCTAAAATTAACTTAACATAAATATCATCTTAAGCTTAATCTTGTAATTGGAGGCTTACTAACTTATGGTAGAGTTTAAGTTTACCTGTAAAGAGTTTGAAGATTGGCTTAAAGAAGAGCATAAATCAAGTTTTAAAAGTGTCAAGCAGATTAAAGATTTTGTTAACCAAGGTTTAGCTTTTCTTTTAATTTCTGGTAGTAGCCTTTTAAAGGCTTATATTCTCAGAAATGTTAAGCTTTTTGATAATCAAGAAAAGCTTTTAAGGACAATGAATGGTCAAACATATCTTTGGTGGATTTTTTCTCAGGTGATCGAAAAAGTTTATGTGGATAAGGAGAATTGCACAATAGTTTATAACCCTAAGAGGAGAGAAGGAAAAGAAGTTTAATTTTTAACTTAAGCACTAAGATTTAAAGCTAAAGGTTTAATCTCATCATCAAGAATGGATAATTCTTCACCTTTTTGAAGCATTTTAGAGAGTTTTTCAGCTTTTTCCAAAACTATTCTTGCTAAATCTTCATTAATACATTTATTTTCAACTAGAATTGTAAGCTTATCTTTATCAATGATTTTTGGTCTTTGACCTGGAATTTTTACAACATCAACTTCAAGATCTACATATCTAGCTTTTGAAGGGTAAAGTTCTGTTGGAGTATTTATATTGTAAAATTCTCCTTTAAGTTTTCCATCAAAACTATAATATGAATGTTTTGTTATCCACGAGCCTTCAGCAATCTCAGTTATTGCATAATCTCCTTCTTCCTTCTTGATGTCCAAGCCATCATAAAAACCTGAACCCTTAAATGTTCTTTTAACCTTTAAAAGATAGTTAACTTCAACAATAGAACCCTTAAGCTTGATGCTTCCACCAAAAACTTTAACATGTTGAACCTCAATTTCGCATCCAACACTAAATTTTAAAAGCTTTTTAAGCTCCTCTTCGATTTCGCATCTTTTTTCAGGGTATACAGTAAGCATTTTTTCAGCTTCATCAAGAATATCTGAGGCAAAAACTCTAAATCTATGGTGTAAGTTTGCTGTTGGAACAATTTTACTTCTTTCCTCATCTAAAAATCTCTTTGATAAATATGGAAATTCAACGTTAAAATGCCCATAGCCAAACCAACCTTTAACACCTTTTTCTCTAACAACAACATCTGGAAGTTTTCTTCTTAAAAAATCTACAACAGCCTCAGCAGCTTCAAAAATTCCAAGAATAACAACTCCTTGTTTGTCATCCCTATCAAAAATGGAAACATCTCCAAAATCTTGGGAAACATGGTTAACATTAAATCTTTTCCTAATTTTCCCAGACATCCTAACAACTTCAAACTCCTTAGAAAGGAGGCTAGTAAGAGCTGTAGAATAGATTCCTCTAACTTCAACCTTAAATCTGCTAGCCAAATAGTTCACCTAAAGAAGTCAGCAAAACCTAAAAAGAAGAAAAAACTTGTGTTAGAAAAGTTTTAAGGGGGCTTAACGCCCCCCTCCCATCTAGTTTAGCTTGGGGGCTAGGCTCAAATATACTAAAATCGACTTACAAATATAAAATTTTCGACAAAACCTCTTTTACCTATACTCAGTTAATCAAAAGTAACCCTTAAAGCAACTTTTTTCACGATTTTATCGATAAACAATATTAGGCTTAGAAAACAACTTAAATTCAGCTAACCTCCAGGTAAGCTTGGTCTTGTGTTCAGCCAGCATTTTTATGTTGGCTGGCACAAGCCCCTCTCACAGTTACATCCCGTCTAGTTTGGCTTGGGGGCTGGGCTCGGAAACCCCAAGCAAACCCGCCTGGGTGTAACTGTGATGGGTGGGGAAATTTACCGGTGTAGACGGGAGCCAGGCGGAAGCCGGTAAATTACCCCCAACCAAGACCCAGAGGGGGTTAGCTTCTCCTTTTTCTAAATAGTTAACTTTTTTGCCTTCCTCTTCTTCTTGTTGTTTAAGGGTTGAAGACTGTTGAGTCAGGGAGTTTTTTCTTATAGTCTTGAGGATATTGTTAAGAGAATTTTAAAGGAGAAGCCTAACCTTACAAGAGAGGATGTTTTTAGACTTATTGAGGAGAAAAGAATCGAAGCTAAAAATCTTTTAAATTTTGAGGGTGCGGCTTTTCTTGTTGCTACTGAACTTGGTGTTTCTTTAACTAGTGATACTAAAATTTCTAGGAGAATGAGAATTGGAAATCTTGTTTCAGGGCTTAATGATGTCACAGTTTATGGACGTGTTTTAGCAATTAATCCTCTGCAAAAGTTTAAGAGAAGTAATGGTTCTCAAGGTGTTTTAAGAAGAATTCTTATTGGAGATGAAACTGGAACTGTTGAAGTTTATGTTTGGAATGGTAAGGTTAAGGATTTAGAGGAGCAGGAGGTTAAAGTTAACAGCATAGTCAAGATTGAACATGCATACTCTAGGCTTTCTGTTGATGGTAAAGTTGAGCTTCATCTAGGAGAAAAGGGTAGAATAACTCTAGAATCTCCGGATCTTGCTGAGGTTGAAATTCCAGAGTATGAGGAGTTTTTTGGTAAAATTTCAGAGATGAAAAGCGGCCTAAAAGATTTCAACTTTAAAGGTGTGGTTATAAGCATTTCTCCTGTTAAACTTTTTAAAAGAATTGTTGGTGAAGGAAAAGTTCAAAGAGTTAAAGTTAAAGATGAAACTGGGGAAGTTGATGTTGTTTTTTGGGATAGTAAAGTTGATGAAATTAAAGATGTTAAAATCGGAGATAAGCTTGAAATTTTTGGAAGCAGAATTAAAGAAAATATGTTTGGAGGTTTAGAGGCACATTTAAGTAAACGTTCAAGAGTTAAAGTTGTGCCTTCAACAGAAAAAGTTGAAGAAAAAGTTTTAAAAATTGAGGAAATCCAACCAAATCTTAGAGGTTTAACCATTGAAGGTGTAATTGAAGATAGTTTTGGAGTTAGAGATGTAACTTTAAAGGATGGTAGTAAAGTTAAGATTTATGAGTTTTTATTAAAGGATGAAACCGGAGAAATTAAGGTTTCAGCTTGGCGTGACCATGCAGAAATACTTTCAAAGCTTCCATTGGGTTTAAAGGTTAAACTAAAAAATGTTTCTTCAAAACAGGGTTTTAGAGGTGGAGTTGAGTTAGCAACAACAAGTCAAACAACTATTGAAGTTATAGCTAAAGCTTAAGATTTTGCAAACTTGACTGATATAATTTTAATTTTTGAGGTTCATCAACCCTTCAGAATAAGAAGAAATTTCTTTTGGGAACATAAATTCTTTCGAAAAACTGATAATAAAAAACTTTTTGAACACTATTTTGATATTAATTTTGACAGAGACATTTTTAAACGTATTAGTGAAAAATGCTACCTTCCAGCTAATAATATTCTTTTAGACTTAATTGACAAGTTTAAGCATGAAAAAAGAAAGGTAAAAGTATCCTTTAGCCTATCTGGAACTTTCCTTGAACAATGTGAACTTTTTAATAAGGATGTTTTAGAGTCCTTCAAACAGTTAGCAGAAACCGGATGTGTTGAGTTTTTAGGTCAAACTTACTACCATTCTCTTTGCAGTCTATACCCTTCTATGGATGAATTTATTGAGCAAGTTAAAATGCATAAGCAAGCTATTAAGGATCTTCTTAATTTTGAACCTAAAATTTTTGAAAATACTGAACTTTTATATAATAACAGGATTGCAAAAACTGTTGAAACGCTTAATTTTAAGGGTATTTATGCTGAGGGTGTAGAAAAACTTCTTAAGGGTTTATCGCCAAATTATGTTTACGCAGCAGCTGGATGTAAAAATCTAAAGGTTCTTTTAAGAAATTGTAGGCTTACAGATGATATAAGCTTCAGGTTTTCTATGAGAAGCTGGGATCAATGGCCTTTAACAGCAGATAAATATGCTTCATGGTTAGCTTCAACACCAGGTCGATGTATAAGCATTTTCCCAGATTACGAAACTTTTGGAGAACACCATTGGCCTGAAACAGGTATTCATGATTTTTTACGTTTTCTTCCAATCGAAATTTTGAAATGGAATCATTTAACTATGGCTACGCCATCAGAAGTTTTAGCTAAACATAAGCCTAAAGGTTTTATAGATTTTGAAGATTTTAAAGGGGGTGTTTCATGGGCTGACTTGGAGAAAGATATAAGCGGTTGGCTTAGTAATTCTATGCAATGGGCATATTATACAACTATAAAAAACTTAAGTAAGCTTGTTAAAGAATCACAAAATTTATTATTCAAAAAAATATGGAGACTTTTCCAGGTAAGTGACCACTTGTACTACATGTTCACCGCTGGAGGATCTGCAGGTGAAGTTCACTCATATTTTAATCCTTATGGTAGCCCGTTTGATGCATATATTACATGCCAAATTGCTGTTCTTGATTTTGAAGCTAAGCTAAGAAGCTATACTTTTGCTGCTGATGAACCTTTTAGGTTTTATGTTGATGTTGGTGATGAAAATTTTACGGGAATTGAAGTTTTAAGTTTAAAAGGCTTTGTTCAAGCTTTACTTAAAGTTAATGTTAAAAGTCTAGAGTTTCATGTTAAACGTGGTGATTTTGAAAAATGGGCTGAATTTAGCTTACATGATTCTTTTCTTGCTGAAAAGTTTAAGCTTATTAGTAAATGTAAGTTTAGGGGTGAAAAATTAAGATTAAAACTTTTAAGAATTTGCTTAAAACGGTTAAAAGAATTATCTAAAAACTTTCAGTAGTATAAAAATTATCTTAGTTTATAGAGAAAAAAGAAGAGAAATTTTAGCCTTAACTTATTCTTCTTTCCATGGGTTTGGAGGTTTATATTTCTCTAGTTCATCAGCAACTACTTCTTTATGAAGGCTAGAATCTCCAAATGCATATTCTGATGCTTTAACACGGCGGAAGTAGAGGCCTATATCATGCTCCATTGTAAATCCTATGGCACCGTGAATCCTTATACCACTAATACATATTTGCTGGTAAACCTCATTTGCCTTAATTTTTGCTATTGATATACTAAGCTTAGAGGGTGAACTTACACTTATCTCCCAAGCAGCCTTATAAACAAGATATTTTAATCCATCAACTTCGCAAAGCATATCAGCAAGTTTATGTTGAATTGCCTGAAATGAACCTATAGGTCTATCAAATTGAACTCTTTCCTTAGCATAATTATTAGCTATCTCCAGAACAGCTTCAGCTGCTCCAAGCATTTCAGCGCATTTTAAAACTGCCCCTCTTTGAAGAATAAATTCTATAATCTCCCAACCCTTACCCACTTCACCTAAAACATTATCTTTGGGAATTTTAACCTCCTCAAATTTTACCTCACATTGTTTATCACGTGCTGCTGTAGGTATAACCTCAACTTTAATGTTAGGATTTTTGGCATCTACAATAAACATTGTTATTCCTTTTTCAGGATCTTTTTCCTCACTAGTTCTAGCAGCAACTAGAAGATAATTAGCTACATGAGCATAAGGAACAAAAATTTTTGTTCCTTTAAGAATATAGTTATCTCCTTCTAATCTCGCATTAAGCCTAATACCTGAAGCTTCATAAGTAGCTAAAGGCGCCTCTGTTAAGGCTAAAGTCCAAATTTCTTCCCCGCTAGCAATCTTTGGTAAGAACTCTTCTTTCTGCTTTTTTGTTCCATACTCTAAGATTGGAAGTGAACATAAGATTGTAGGAAGAAGCGGGCTTGGAAGTATATTTTTCCCGATTTCTTCCATTAGAAGAGCAAGATCCATAAATTCTCCTCCAACACCCCCATATTCCTCGGGAAGTATAACACCCACCCATCCTAACTCAGCCATTTTCCGCCACGTTTCAGGATCATACCCTTTTTCATCTTCTTCTAAACTTCGAACTTTATCTTTTGGGCATTCCTTTTTCAAAAATTCTCTAACAGACTTCCTAAAAATTTCCTGCTCTTCAGAATAGCTAAAATCCATTCTACAACACCCCGTTTTTAGTATGATTTAGGTAATCCTAAGCCAAATCTGCCGATAATATTCTTCTCGATTTCATCTGTTCCAGCAGCAATGGATAAACCTGGGAAAAGCCAATAAAGGCTTTCTATGCATCCTCTTAGCTTAGTCCATTTTGAATCTCTATGCATAGGGTCTACTTGAGAATAAGCTCCAAGGATTTCTGTTCCAGTAATAGCTAATCTTTCAGCTACTTGGTCGTAGTAAACTTTATCTCTTGATGGCTCATAAACAGGGATTGTTCCCTTACTTATTTTCCAGGCTGTTTCATATGCAATCATTCTTAAAGACTCAATTTCAACTAATCTTTCAGCTAACTTATGGCGTATAATGGGGTTCTTAATTAAGCCTGTTTCCTTAGCATACTTAATTAGCTCATCTAATATTCGTCTACAATATCCATAACCTGCTGCACCAACACTTCCTCTTTCAAAAGCTAAAGAACCCATTAAAACGTACCATCCTTTTCCTTCTTCTCCAACAAGGTTTTCAACGGGAACTCTAACATTATCAAAGAAAACTTCGTTAAATATGTGATAACCATTATAGTTTAGTAAAGGATTAACAGTAACTCCTGGGCTTTTCATATCAACAATCAAAATACTTATACCTAAATGCTTTTTTGGGGGGTTAGGATCTGTTCGAACCGCAAGCCAGCACCATCTAGCTCTATGAGCAGCACTTGTCCATATTTTCTGTCCGTTAACGATGTATTCATCCCCCTCCCTTACAGCTCTAGTTTGAATATTAGCGAAATCTGAGCCTGCATTAGGTTCACTATATCCGGTACACCAGACACCATCAGGTTCTCCTGAAGCTATAAGTGGAAGATATTTTTCTTTTTGCTCTTTGGTGCCAACCCTTATAAGGGTTGGTCCAACCCAGTCTACACCGCTAACTCCCATTGATACACCAGGGATACCCCAGTAGGCTGCTTCCTCTCTATAAACTATAAACTCCCACATGGATGCACCTTTACCTCCATACTCCTCAGGCCAATGCATGGTTAACCATCCTTTTTTAGCAAGTTTCTTAGACATTGACATTGCAAATTGCCAATCCTCATCTCTGCTTTCTTCCTCTAATGCAGCTATCAGCCATCCTTCTGGTAATTCTTCTTTTACAAGTTGCCTGATTTCCCTTCTTAATTTTTCCTCTTTCTCACTAAACTTAAAATCCATTGTTCACCACTAAACCTACTTTAGTTTATCTGTTTATCTAGATATATTTATTTCTCATACTTGTTGGTATATCTTTTTTAGAGTATGTTATGTAATTTTTTCCTAAAGTTTGAATATTTTTAAAACTTTAGCGATTATGCTTAAATAAAAAATAAACGTAGAGTAAGTTAGATAACCTACTTTTGGTGGGACCTATGCCTAAAGAGCTTCCCTTAAATGTTGATGGTGTTAATCCTTTCGGTGACCTTATAGGCTTAAAGTTTATTGAAGTCAAAGACGGTTTTAGCCTTTGCACGTTAACAATCGATAGGAAACTTTTAAACCCTCATGGGGTTTTTACATGGTGGAGTAATATACTCTCTAGCTGACACCAATATGGGAGCTGCTCTTTATACAGCTATGGAGGATGATGAGCTTTGTGTAAGTATTGAAGTTAAAATAAACTATTTTTCATCTGTTTCTTCAGGCAGAATTACATGCAAAAGTAAACTTGTCCATAAACAGGGAAAAATAGCTTTCCTAGAGTCTGAGGTTTATTCTGAGGATGGGAGACTTATCGCTAAAGCTACTGGAACATTTTACGTTTTTAAAGCTAAAAAAAGTTAATCTAACTTTTAGCTAAAATTACTCTTGCATCTACAACCTTTGCCCCTTTTTCATAAACAAGTATAGGGTTTAGATCCATTTCGCTTATTTCAGGATGATCCATAGCCATGTCAGAAACATTAAGCAAAATTTTAACTATTGTATCTATATCTGCTGGAGGGTAGTTTCTATAACCCTTCAAAATCGGGTAACCTTTAATTTCTGAAATCATTTCTCTAGCATCAAGTTCTGTTATTGGGCAAACTCTAAATGAAACATCTTTAAGAATTTCAACAAAAACTCCCCCAAGACCAAACATAACCGTTGGGCCAAATTGTTGGTCTTTTATAAGACCAACAATAACTTCTGTTGATGGTTGAGCCATTTCCTGAATAATAACTCCAACAATTTTTGCATCAGGTTTATGCTTTTTAACATTTGAAATTATTTTTGAATATGCTTCTTTAACCTTCTCATCGCTGTCGATATTTAACATAACTCCACCAACATCAGACTTATGTATAACATCTGGTGAAACAATCTTTAAAACTACAGGATAACCTATTTCTCTAGCATATTTTACAGCTTCATCTTCACTTTTAGCAACCTTAACTTCAGTTGTAGGTATGTTGTAAATTTTACATAGAGCTTTGGCTTCATCCTCCATTAGGAAGTTTCTACCTTCATTTAAGGCTTTTTGAATAATTTCAAAACCCCTCTTACCTTCAACCATCCTTAGACCCCCTTTAACTTCAAAATGCTAAAGATACTTTTAAGTTATGGTTTTATCAGATTCTAGTATATATAGCTTCCTAAATAAACTTAAAAAGATCTAGCTTCAAGAGGTTGCTTGGTTATGAGTAATGTTGACTCAAAGTTTAGACACCTTCTTCAACCAAAATCTGTGGCTGTTATTGGTGCATCCAACTCCCCTGAAAAGGCTGGATACATTATTACTGCAAACCTTTTAAACTACAAAAATGGTAAAATTTACCCTGTAAACCCCAAGATAAGCGAAGTTTTAGGTTTAAAAGTGTACCCTTCAATTCTCGACATTCCTGAGGATATTGACCTAGCAGTAGTAACAGTTGCCGCTCAGAATGTCCCGGAAATTTTAAGTGAATGTGCAAGAAAAAATGTAAAATTTGCTATAGTTGTTGCTCAAGGATTTTCTGATGCTGGAAAAGAAGGTGAAGCTTTACAAAAAAAGATTGATGAAATTATTATGCAGACAGGTTTAAGAGTTATTGGGCCAAATTCAATGGGTATTATTAATGCTTCAAACAGCCTTATAACAACCTTTGTCCCAATTCCCAATCTTAAAGTTGGAGATATAGCTTTAATAGCTCAAACAGGAGTTTTCTGTGGTGCAGGTTTAATATGGCTCCTGTCCTTTAACTTTTTTGGTTTAAGTAAATCTATAGACCTTGGAAATAAGTGTGATGTTGATGATGCAGAACTCTTAGAATATTTTCTTGAGGACCCTGATACAAGGTTTATTTTTATTCATATGGAAGGTGTTAAGGATGGTAGAAGATTTTTTGATGTAGCAAGAAAAGTTTCAAGAAAAAAGCCTATAATAGTTTTGAAGGGTGGAAGAACAGATGAAGGGGCAAGAGTTGTAGCTTCCCATACAGGTTCTCTTGCAGGCTTAGAAAATGTTTATAATGCAGCTTTTAAACAAGCTGGAATCCTGAGAGTTAACAATTTAGAGGAACTTTTAAACTTAATTCAAGCTTTAAAATTTTCACCTTTACCTAAAGGAGATAATGTTGCAATTTTAACTTTCTCAGGTGCATTTGCAGCTCTTCTAACGGATTTATGTGTTGAAAATGGATTAAAATTAGCTAAACTTTCAGATGAAACATTAAGCAAGATTAGAAATCTTTCTCCACCCTACGTTAATATCTCGAACCCTGTTGATATTTGGCCTGCGGTCATGGTTAAAGGTGCCGAAAATGTTTATCCAATAGCTATCGATGCTCTTCTTAATGATCCAAACGTTGACTCAATAATAGTTTTTCAAGGTTTTTCAAGGTTTTTCCCTGAATTTTGGGGGCTTAGCCCGAGGATAATACTTAAACACTTGGATAGGGTTGTTGAGAAACCTCTTATTTTAAGTACTATAGGTGAGCCTCTAACTGTTGATGAGTTAAATAAAGTTACTAAACTATTTAATGAGAAGGGTGTTCTTTTCTATCAGTCGATTGATGCTCCAATAAAAGTTTTAAACCAGTTAAGACAGTATAAGATTTACTTGGATAGAGTAGAGCGGAAGGGAGTTTAAACTTGCTTCTGGGCTTCTTTTTTTCTTTTTTCAAGAAATTTTTCTATGTATTTTAGCTGGTTTTCAGATTTAAAGCATAAAACTTGAATATCTGCTGAGTAATCTATAAGACTTGTAAGGTCAATATCTAAAGCCCTATTTAAAATACTTTTAGCCATACTTATTGCTATTGGACTATTTTCCATAAGTTTTTTAGCTAAATTTACAGTTTCCTCTTCAAGCTTATCTTCAGATACAACCTTATTAATTAAGCCTATTCTTTCAGCTTCTTCAGCATCAATAAGTTCTCCTGTTAAAACAAGTTCCTTAGCTTTTCCAAGTCCAACAATTCTTGGAAGTCTTTGTGCTCCACCCATATCCGGTATAAGCCCAAAACTAACCTCTGGAAGACCTAACCTAGTACTTCTTGATGCAATTCTCATATCACATGCTAAAGCTAACTCTAATCCTGCACCTAAAGCAACACCATGAATCATTGCTATAGTGGGTTTGCTCATATTCTCCAAGAGGAGGAGTGTATCATTGATTCTTCTTATATCTCTTCGAACTTTTTCGGTATCAATTTCTTTAAATGCTTGACCAAATGCTTTTAAATCTGTTCCCGAGGAAAATGCTCTTCCAGCACCCTTAACAATGACAACCTTAACATCTTCATCCTCAGCCATCAGTTTAACAGCTTCAGAAAATTCTTCAAGAAGTTCAGGGCTAATAGCATTTAAAACCTGAGGCCTATTTAAGATGATTTTCCCTATACCCTCCCCCTTTTCAAGGAGAATATTCTTAAAAACTTTATCTTCCACTCTCAAACCACCAGTTTAAAGGGTTAAATGTTTAAAGTATACTATTGCTTAATTGTAGGTTAAGTATTGGTTTTAAGCTTTTCCTAGGTAGAAGACTTATGAGTAAACTTCTAAAGTATGTATTCCTCTGGTTAATACTTACAATTTTAAGTATATTATCTATTGTCGGAATTTTTCTGGTCTTCTTTTGGGTTATAACTGGGGAGATACCAAACATTTTTTCCTCTGAAGTTGCTGTTAGAGCGTTTTTGCTACTTTTTATTGCTACATCAATTTTATGGGGGGTTCTTCTTACGGTAAAGTATAAAGGTTTATGGGAGAGATATGAGAGAGTATAGGGAGGGGAATTTTATGGCGTCTGAAAAGCAGATTATTATAACAACCATGGAGAAAATACCTGGTGTAGAAGTTAGTGAGGTTTTAGGTGTTGTTTGGGGTTCAAGCATTAAAGCTAAGCACCTAGGTAAGGATATTGCTATGGGTTTAAAGAAGATTGTTGGAGGCGAGCTTGGGGCATATACTCAAATGCTTGAGGAGGCAAGAAGAGAAGCAATTTCAAGGATGGCTTCTCAGGCGAGGGAGCTTGGTGCTGATGCTGTTGTTGGATTTAGATTTTCAACTTCAATGGTTACAACAGGTGCTGCTGAAATTGTTGCTTATGGAACTGCTGTAAAACTTAAATGGATTTAGCTAACTTTTCAATATACTCTGTAAGATTAGAGCATTTTGCAGGTGTAACATACTTTTCTTCTCCACATTTATCCTGCAGCATACAGAATGTGCATGGTATATCAATTATGGAATCTAGGTTTATCTTATCCCTGTTTGAGGTTAGAATGTAAGTCCACTTACCCTTAAACAGTTTACGCTCCCTACTAATAAGTCCAAGTTTTAAGAGTTTTGCAGTTATTCTTGACCCTTCTCTGCTTGTAGCCCCTATCTTTTTCCACAATTCAGCTTGAGTTATACCTTCTCTTCCACTTTCCTTTATTATCTGAAGAGCCTCGTAATAGTCTAAATGTTTGTACTTCCTTTTAACCTTAAATTTTTTCCTTAAACGTGATTGTAGGAATAGCTGGTCTTCTCTTGCTGTAGTTAACATTGTTAACGTATGGTAAGATAAAGAAATATATAAAGTTAACCACAACATATGTCGCATTCATCTTTCCCTACAGATGGTGTGCTTTCAATACAATAATTACATATCAAACGTTTACTTCGTATAATCTTACATACTTCACAAACCATTTTTGTTGCTGAAATCATATTAATTTCGCCATTTACTAATCCTCTTGCAATTTTTTCTACTGTTTCTCTAACCTCATCCAAATTTTCTACAACATTTGGAGACTTAGCGCCTCTTAAACCCTTAAGGTATTGAGTTACTGCTGCACGTGTAAGTTGAAGTTTCCTTGCAACATCCACCTGGCTTAAACCATACTCTTCAATAAGTTTTCTAGCAACAGCCCCCCTTATAGCTGGTACAATAAGTTTAACTATAACCATGCATGGAGTTTTCATTGTTTACACTTCCAAAATTAACATTGTTAACACGACATTGTAAAAACAAGAAGTTATTTAAGCTTTAAAAGTAAAACTTAGTTAAAACTATTTTTTCTTCAGCCTCCTTTCTACTTCCTCTACTATTTTTGGCAGGATTTCTCCGCATTTACCTTCAATAATATAATCTGATATTATCCCTGTTAAAGGTGTAGGCTCAGCATTAACCTCAATAATTTTTGCTCCTTTTCCAAAATCTCCTCTCCTGATTATATCACTAAGACTGAAGAACATAGAAGACCACATAGAAAAGTTTAAACGAGTTTTCGCAACCAAAGGTAACCCTGCTGCAGGATAAACTACAGCTGATGTTCCTGCAACAATCATTAAATCACAAGTTTTAGCTTCCTCTTCAGCTTTAACAAGAGCATCAACAGGTATAGGTTCTTCAAAAAATACACAATCAGGCTTAAGAATGGAGCTACATGAGGGGCATTTTGGCGGAATTTCCCCATTTCTAACCTTTTCTTCAACCTCTGCTAAAGGATATTTTACATTACACCCTACACATTTAGCCCATTTAAGGTTTCCATGAAACTCTATAACATTTTTACTACCAGCTTCTTGATGTAACCCATCAACATTTTGAGTTATAATACACCTTAACAAACCTAGTTCCTCAAGTTTAGCTAGAGCATAATGAGCCGGATTAGGTTTAGGTGTAAAATTAAATATTTCACTACTAAGCCTGACCATTACCTCCCAAAATTCCTTAGGATTTCTAAGAAACCTGCTATAGGTAAAAAGGCTTGGATCATATTTTTTCCAGATGCCATGAGGCCCCCTAAAATCTGGAATACCACTTTCAGTTGAAATTCCTGCACCTGTTAATGCAACAGTTCTCCTAGACGAAACAATATCCTCCGCAGCTCTTTTAATCAATTCTTCTTTAATCATGGTTTTAATTCACCTAAAGAAAAGGTTAATTTTTATATTAAACCAAATAATTATTGAATGTTAATAAAATTTAAATTTAAAATTCGTAACCTAGAGCATCAACTATATCCCTATGAAGATTTTTTAACCTCTTAATTGCGGGATGATTTTTCCCCAATTTTCTTTCAAACTCTCTAACACAATCATTAAAATCTATAACCATGCTACGTTTAACCCTCTTATCAGCATAAGCAACAATTTTCTCTTCAATAGTTTCTAGAAGAAAACTTTTTCTAGGTAAACCGTACTTTACAGCCTCCTCTTTAGGTATGCCTGCACCTACATGTCTCTCTATAATATTTACCACAGAGCTAGGAAGGTTAAGTTTCCTAGCAATTTCTCCTCCAATATAGCCATGTAAAATTGAGTGTGTTTTAATTCTTCCAATATCATGTAAAATTGCCCCAACTTCAACAAGATTTACATCAACATCTATCAAACCCCTCTCTAAGATCTTCTTAGCTATCTCTACAGCTAAATCCGCAACAAATTTTGAATGTTTTATAAGACTTTTTGGGCAACCTATATTTTTGAGGATTTTTTCAGCTTCAACTCTGGATGGTAAATTACTCATGCTCTATTTCTTCCTCTAATTCTTTAACCTTTTTCTCTAAAACTTCCACAATCTTTGAATTATCAAAATGTTTTAGAGGAGTTGAACAGGTTGGGCATCTAAAAATATTTTCCATAGCTTCTTCAAAAGTAAATCTTCCATGGCCACTTTCACAGTAAAAGAAATCATGGGTTTTTTCAAATTCAAGTCTAGCCTTAAGTTTTTCAAGTATTCTTCTTTTCTGAGTTCTTACTAAACTTTTAAGCTGGTCTTTTTGAAGAACCCAATAAAACGTCATCCAACCAGTATTCTTATCCTGAACTGTTTCTGATGAAACTATGGAAAAATTATGAAGCCTGAAAAGGATCTTTCTTACCTCAGTTAGCTTAACTCCCGTAGACCTTACAAGCTCCTCCTCAGTAGCTTTTCCTCTTTTTTTAAGCTCACCAATAATTTTTACTGCATCCTCGCCACCAATTTTCTCCACAATTTTATCAAGTAATATTGCTTCTTTTTTACTCAATGTTCATCGGCTGTTTTCCGGGTTTTTTAGTCTTTTTTTTCCTTGTAATATATTTTGTTTCATGGAAAGATTTAAGATTTAAAGGTTTTTGCTTAAAATGTAGCTACCCATTAGATTTTAAAGCTATTTAAGAAAGATTTAAGGGTTGGAGCTTACTCTTTCTTTTTGTGTTAGAAGATGAGTAAAGGTGGAAGTCAATACATAACTATGGAGGAGTTTAATAAGCTAGATTTAAGGGTTGGTAAAGTTTTAAAAGCTTCAAAGGTTAAAGATTCAACAAAACTAGTTTTACTTGAAGTTGATATTGGTGGTGAAATTAGACAAATTGTTGCAGGTTTAGCAGAGTACTATCCGCCAGAGTATTTTCTTGGTAAAAACGTTGTTGTAGTTGCAAATCTTGCACCAAAAAAGATTCGGGGAATAGAATCTCAAGGGATGATACTAGCAGCAGTAAATGATAAACCTTACCTTGTAACTGTCGAAGGAGATGCTCCTCCAGGTTTAAAGATAACTTAAACACCCTAATTTTATTTTTCATTTTTACCTTAAGTTTAGTTAGGTGGGTTATGGTTAAAGTTGTAGTTTTACGTTGGGGTCATAGGCCTGAAAGAGATAAAAGGTTAACTTCACATGTAGCCCTAGTTGCTCGTGCGCTTGGTGCTGATGGCATGATTTTGTCTGATGTTAATGATGAGTCTATTAAGAGAACTGTTGAAAAGGTTGTAAAAATTTGGGGCGGGCCATTCTTTTTCGAAATGGGAATACCTTGGAGAGAGGTTGTTAAAAAATGGAGAAGTGAAGGTGGGATTGTTGTTCATCTTACCGCTTATGGGGAAAATATTGGTTGTAGTGATGTTATGGAGAGAATTAAAGCTACAGGTAAAGATATTTTAGTAATTATTGGAAGTCAAAAAGTTCCGAGAGAATTTTTTTCTAACGATGTTTCTGATTTTAATGTTGCTGTTAGTAATCAACCCCACTCTGAGTGTGCAAGTTTAGCTATTTTTCTTGATAGATTTTTTGAAGGTAAAGAGTTAACAAAAGAATTTAAAAATGCAAAACTTAAAATTAATCCTACGCCTCGTGGTAAACAAGTTATTAAACTTTTATAACCTCAATTACACGTCCACCAAGATCTTCAACTTTACCTAAAATTTTATCTGCAAAATGTTCTGTGGACTTAACATCAACAAGTATTATGTTTTCATGGAAATCTTGGTTAACTACTGTAGAAAATCTCCTTATTTTTGAGAGGAGTGAAAGAGATTCAGAATTTAGTGGTAGTTGTAAGGATAATTGAACAAAATTTCTTAAGTTTTTAGCAACAGCTTCTTTAAGACTTTCGATATTAATCTTTCTAAGTGCACTTATTGGGACAATATTTGAAGCTATACTGGATATACTTTTTGCAGCTTCTTTAACCCTTATACTATTAGCAAGATCTATTTTATTTAAAGCAGTTACAATCGGTGTTCCAATAACACCAATTTCCTTTAAAACATCTAAACAGCACTTAGTTTTTCTTTTAACTTCTTCAACATCCTCGCTACAATCAACAACAACTATAATAAGATTTGAATAAATTGTTTCTTCAAGAGTTGATTTAAATGCCTCAATTAAAGTTAAAGGTAAACCATCAATAAACCCTACGGTATCTATAAGTAAAGCTTTCTTACCATCAAAATCTACAGCTGAAATTTTTGTTGAAAGTGTTGTAAAAACACTATTTGAAATTTTAACATTCTCACCAGTAAGAGTATTAAAAAGTGTACTTTTTCCAGCAGCAGTATAACCACAAAGAGAAACTGTTGGAAATCCTAAGTCTGCTCTTAAAGCACGCTTAATTCTTCTTTCAACTCTAATTTTTTGAAGCTCTTTTTCAATATTTGAAATTCTTCTTCTTATAGCTTCATAATAAACATCAGCTTCATATTTTCCAAGTCCATGAAATCCTGGCTGTTCGCCAAGTTTTGCAAGTCTGACTTTCTCTTTTGCTCTTGTAAGCTCATATTTAAGTTTTGCAAGCTCTATTTGAAGTTTTGCTTCCCTTGTTGATGCATGATTACTAAAAACTTCAAGAATAAGTTGGAACTTATCTATAACCTCAACACCAGTTTTTTTAGCAAGATTATAGGCTTGAACAGGTTTAAGTTCATTCTCAAATATTACCCTTTCGGCACCTGTTTCCTTAACAATTTTTGCAAGGTCTTCAACCTTACCACTGCCAATCTGATACTTTGAACTTGGATACCTAACCTGACTTAAATATCCAACAACCTCGTATCCAACAGTTTCAGCTAGAATTTTAAGTTCATGTAAAAGACTTTTTTCACCAGGAAGTCTACGTTCCACTAGAACTACTTTCAGTTTCCCCACCTTTTTTACCTTTACCTCGTGTAAGAGAGGTTGAAATTATATCGCCTATTGTTAGCCTTTCATCGAATCTAGGCTTAAACTCTTCAAACTTTAAAGGTTTAGGAGCCTTGGTAGTAAGCTTAATTTTAAGCACATGCTCCAACCTTCTAACAGTAGCTAAACTTGGAATAACCTTGCCAGTTTCAATTTTACTTATAAATGATGCTTTTTCATTCATTTTTGATGCTAATTCTTCCTGGGACCAACCAAGTTTTTCTCTCGCATTTTTAATCTTTAAACCATAATCCTCAACTAGCATAAAATCTTCATCAAAATCTGTTTGAGTTCCGCTAATTCTTCTAGTTTGAAGTTTAGTTTCAATTTTTTTGACTGGTTTTTCCCATGTTATCGGCGAGCCGTATCCTGAGCATTCTTCACATACTGTAAGTTTTGCACCCTCAATTATTATTCTGTAAGGTTTCCCCTGAATTGGTTTTCCGCAAACTTCACAACGCATAAAACCTACCATAAAATCCTTATCTTTTATTGTTATATTCTAATTGGGTGAACATTAAATTTAACATTTACCTTTAAATCTAAAGTTTAGCCTTGCAGAGGTTTTTTCCATGAATTTTAACTTTATGGCTACAACTATAACAGGTTTTGAAGATATTGCTGCAGGAGAAATTGAGGAGATTTTAGGTGTTAAAGTTGAACCTGATGTTGGAAAAGTTTTCTTTAGCTCAAATCTTAATGCTATTTATGTATTAAACCTTAATGGTAGGTGTCTCCATAAAGTTTTCCTTGTTTTAGGAATTTTAAAGTTTAAAAATTTGGATGACATCTATCGTGAAACTAGAAGAATCGACTACGGTTGGATTATAAATCCAAACCAATCTTTTGCTGTTAGAGCTGAAAGGCATGGTTTTCATACTTTTACAAGCCTTGATGTTGCAGCTATTGTGGGTAAAGCAATTATAGAAAGCTTTTTAGAAGCATACAATGTAAGGTTAAAAGTTAACCTTAAAAATCCTGATGTAGAGTTTTATGCTCTTGTTAAAAATTCAAAATTTATCTTAGGTTTGAATACAACAGGGGAATCTTTACATAGACGTGGTTATAGGGTTTATAGTCATCCAGCAGCATTAAAAACAAGTTTGGCATGTTGCCTTATAAGGTATAGTGGTTGGAAATTTAATCAAGCTCTTTTAGATCCTATGTGTGGTGGCGGAACAATACCTATAGAAGCTGCTTTAATGGCTAAGCAAAAGCCCCTAAATAGCTTTAAACATGATTTTGCATTTTTTAAGTTAAAATTTTTTGATAAAGAAGAATATGAAAAAATATGTGAGAAGTTTAGGAAGAAGAAGGTTGAAAATTTAAAGGTTTATGGTATTGACATTTCTTCTAAACATTTAAATGGAGCAGTAATGAATGCTAAATCTGCTGGTGTTTATGATGATATAGTTTTTATTCTTGGTGATGCTAGAAAACTAAAAAAGTATGTTAATTTTAACCCTGAACATGTCATAGTTAATCCTCCCTACGGTGTAAGAAGCCTAAGAAGGAGAGCTATAGAAAAACTTTACAAGGATTTCCTATTCTCTGTAAAAGAAATTTCAGAAAATACAACGTTAACCTTGATTACTAATGCATGGGTTGAGTTTGAAAGTGTTTTAAAAGAACTTAATGTTCAAGATGTTGAAGAAAAAACTGTTATGCATGGAAATCTTCCAACAAAAGTTTTTAAATGTAAAATTCCTTAAAAGGATTGGTTTTTTAACCTATAACTGGTATAGGAGAACCATTAGTAGGTAGGCTCCTAATTTTTGATGGTGAAAAGGCTATAAAAATGTCTATACTGCATGACTTATTAGTAATGGAAAAAAGTTGAAGGAAAGAATTATAAGTGAGGCGTAAAGATTTATGCTTAATGATTTGCCTTTACACAAGCTAAGGTTAAGTTATCAACAAATGTTTAAGGACCTTAAAAAAGAAAGTATTGAAGCAAAAATCGTTAAAGCTGCTGATAGTTTTTTAGATTATGAAAGCATAGGTTATCCAAGAAAATTTTTTAAAGATTTGTGGCAAAGTGCTGAAGAAAACATTAATTCACTAAGGATAGATTTCTTTCTTCTTTTACTTAATGAACTTAAAAAAGCTAGGGGAATAAAGCATAAATGAGCATTAAGAAATTGGTGAATTCTCTTACTGAAGAAATTAAGAAAAAGGGGAGTGTTATTGTAGCTTTTTCTGGTGGTGTCGATTCTTCTGTTGCTGCTGCATTAGCTTATAAAGCATTAAAAAATAGAGCCTTAGCTGTAACCATTAATTCACCACTTCTTCCGTATGGGGAGATTACAAATGCAAAAAGAGTTGCAAAAGAAATAGGTATAAGGCATTTGGTAGTTAAATTAAATGAGCTTAGGTTAAAAGATTTTGTTAAAAACCCGCCAAACCGTTGCTATATCTGTAAAAAGTTTCGTTTTAAAGTGCTCAAAAAGATAGCAATAAAAAAGAATTTTAATGTCGTTATGGATGGAACAAACCTTGATGATGCAGGTGAATATAGGCCTGGGCTTCTGGCTTTAAAGGAGGAGAACATTTATAGCCCATTTTTAGAGCATGGTTTAGGAAAAATGTTGATTAGAAGACTTGCAAAAAATCTTAGGTTATCAGTTTACAATAAACCTTCAAGTGCATGTTTAGCATCAAGGTTTCCATATTGGATTAAATTAAGCTTAGATAAGTTAAAACGTGTTGATAAAGCTGAATCCTACATTAAAGCTAAATTAGGGTTAAATGTTGTTAGAGTTAGGGATCATGGTGAGCTAGCACGAATAGAAATTGAAAAAAAAGATTATAAAGTGTTTTTAAGTAACGAAAAATCCGTGGATGATGTTATCAGCAAATTAAGGAGGCTTGGCTTTAAATTTATAACGTTAGACTTGGAAGGTTATAGGTCGGGGAGTTTTGATTATCAGTTTAAAGGGTGGGAAACTAAAAGTTAGGTGTATTTGACTCTATTTTTGGAGGTTTAATTTAAATGTTAAATGATTTTACTAAAATTTTAGCCGAAATAATAGTTAACACCCTTAATTATGGTAGGGAAGCTTCATTTTGGCTTATTTTAGGTTTTCTCTTTGCAGGTTTTCTTAAAGTTTTCATCCCCTCAGATTTTCTTTATAAATATCTCGGGAAAGGTAGTTTTAGATCTATTTTCATGGCAACTTTACTGGGTATACCTCTACCTTTATGTTCTTGCGGTGTTATTCCCACAGGTATTGGGCTTTACCGTCAAGGTGTATCTAAAGCATCAACTTTAGCTTTTTTTATATCTACACCTGCAACAACGGTTACAACCATAATGATTTCTGTAGGTATGCTTGGTTGGAAGTTTACTATTGCAGAAATAGTAACATGTTTTGGTGTGGCTTTCTTAACGGGGATGCTTGCACTGTTTCTTCTAGAAAAAAGGGAAGTTAAAAAACTGGTAAGGTAAACTTTAGAATAGCTGAGGTTAGCAATAAGTGTGCTTTATGTGAGAATTCAAAAAATCCGGGAAATTCAAGCTTGAAAGAAAAATTTAGGGAAATGTTTCATTACGGATTCATTGAAATGGTTGATGATGTTGGAGTTTACATTTTAATTGGTTTACTTACAGCTGGAATTGTTGCTTCTCTTATACCTGAAACAATTATTGAGAATTATCTTGGTAAAGGTCTTCTTCCACTCTTTATAATGGTTTTAATCGGAACACCCATGTATATTTGCTCCACGGCTTCTGTTCCATTTGTTGCAGCAATGGCGGCTAAAGGTATGCATCTTGCTGCAGGACTAGTTTTTCTTGTGGCAGGTCCAGCAACAAATCTTTCAACAATCTTAGTAATCGGGAAAGTTATGGGCAAAAGAACAGCAATACTTTATGTTTCCTCAATAATCTTTTTCACAGTTTTTATTGCATATGGTTTTTGCTTGGTTGGTTGGATATGATTGAAGATTTAAGCTTTTTAATCTTGTTAGGGCTTATAGCTTATACTCAAATAAGGAAAAGATTAAAATTTAAAGGAGGCGAGAAAATATTGAAATGTGAATCATGCGGTAAAACAATATTTGAAAAACCAGTAAAAGTTAAAGTTGATGATAAAGAATTAGCTTTTTGCTGTGAGCATTGTGCAAAAGCTTACCTTTCATCAAAAGATATACAATTTTAATTAGAAAATTTTCGATCTTATCAATATCCGGGGATGTTTAATGGTTAAATGCTATAAATGTTTAGTTGAGGAAGCATCTGTATGGATTCCTTATGCAAAGCTTTATTATTGTAAGAAATGTTTTAATGCTTTTCTTTTAAAAAGGGTAAAAGAGACTATTGAAAAGTATAAGATGTTTAATTTAGATGATAGGGTTGGTGTGGGTATTTCAGGTGGAAAAGATAGTGCAGTTTTGCTTTATACCTTAAAAAAAGCATTTCCAGATGTTGATTTTATACCTTTCCATATAAACCTTGGAATAGAAAATTATTCTGAAAATTGCTTAAAAAAAGCTGAGGAAATAACAAAAATGCTTGATTTAGACCTTTTTGTTTATGATTTAAGGAAGGAGAAAAGTTTTAGCATAGATGATTTTAAAAAAACTAGGTATAAAAGAAAGTTATGCTCAGTTTGTGGGATAATAAAAAGACAAGTTTTTAATGAAGTAGCGGAAAAAATCGGTGTAGATGTTTTAGCAACAGGCCATAATCTAGATGATTTAGTTGAAATTATGTTTTCAAATTTTTTAGCTGGAAACTTTGAACAACTTATTAAGTTAAAACCAGTTATCTTACCTTTCCATCCAAAACTTGTAAAAAAGGTTAAGCCTCTTTTTAGGATACCAGAAAGTGAAATAGCTTTGTATGCTTTATTTAATAACCTCCCTGTTAGGGAGGTAGAGTGCCCTCATGTTGTTGGCTCAAGGCTTTTAAAAAGGAAAAAACTTTTAGAAATTTTTTCAAAAGAAAATCCAAGTTTTAAGTATCAGCTTCTTTCAGTTTTTCTAAAGAAGCTAATTCCAATTTTAGAGGAGAAAGAAAAGGAGAAAGTTTTTACTACATGTGAAATTTGCGGTTTTCCTGCTTCAACCAAAATTTGTGGAAGTTGCAGAAGAATTATTGAGATAAAATCTATCTTAAAAAATATGCAGCACACGTAATATCTTAATCTAAAAGCTCATTTAGCAGATTTTTAACTTCCTCTATACTTTGGGCACTTTTAATTAGAATTTTTCCACCGCTAATACTGAGCTCTTTGTCCTTATAGTTAACTTTTACCAGTACACCTGAAATATTGCTGATAACTTTACCTTTACTGATTATTTTTTCAACCGCCTCTTTTTGTTTGTCATATTTGAGTAAAGTAACATATTCTCCTGTAGTTCCGCATGCTACTTCAATACTTTTAACATAATCTTTAAATTTTTCACGCAAATACGGAACACCTTTAGGTTTCCATCTTTTTTGAGATAATTTTAGCTAATTCTTCTTCCTCTAATGCATGTTTTTCTTCTGTAGTTAAATTTTTGGGAAGCCATTCAGGCGTAAAACCCTTTTTATCATAGTACTGTCTTATAGCTCTTTTTAAGGCACCAGCAGCCAATATTCCACAGTGAAATTTTACTGATGGTAAGCCTCCAACCTCTTTAATAACATCTTTCCAGCCTATTTTCCATGCATCAGCTAGACTTTTACCTTTAATCATTTCTGTAAGTATACTTGCTGTTGCAATGTTAGCTGCACAACCGTAACTTTCAAATGATGCTTGCTCTACAACGTTCTTTTCTTCATCTATCTTCAGGTAGATTGTTATCATATCTCCACATGTAGGGCTACCTGCAGTAGCGGATACTGTTGCATCATCCATTTTACCTGCATTTTTGGGGTTTCTAAATAGCTCAAGTATTTTAGGGTTATATGGTAATGGTACTCTGGACAATTTTTTATAAAACCCCCTTCTTTATACCGGGCTTATTGACCTTAACCTTTTAACTGCTTCTGGTAGCTGAGTTAGTACGTAATCTATGTCTTCCTCGGTATGTCTCCTGCTAATCTTCATTAGAATGCTTCCGTGAGCTTCTTCAAATTTTCTCCCTATAGCAATAAGTATGTGGCTTGGTTGGAGCATTCTTCTTGTACATGCACTTCCGCTAGAAACATATACCCCTCTTAAACTTAACTCTATCGTTAATGATTCACCTTCACAATGTAAAAAGCTGATATTAACATTATCCGGCGCTCTTTTATCTCCGTAAGGACCATTTAAGATGGTATCTTCAACTTCTTCAAGTATACCTTTAATAAGCTTATCTCTTAAATACTTCATTTGCCAAATATCCTCTCTAAAATTTTTAAAACATATTTCTGAAGCCTTCCTAAAGCCAACAATCATTGGAGTATTTTCAATACCAGGCCAAAGCTGCTGTGTTCCAAGGGGGCCTTCAATTAAGCGTTTAACTTTAACACCTTCTCTAACATACAAGACTCCTACGCCTCTTGGACCTTGAATTTTATAACTACTTATAGTTGCTAAGTCTATTCCTAAATTTTTAACATTAAAATCTACTTTGCCATAAGCATCTGAAGCATCTGTATGGAAAATTAAGTTTGGATTTTTATCTTTAACAGCTTCAACTATACTTTTTAAGGGTTGGATTGTCCCAATTTCAGGGTTTACCATTGCAATACTTATAAGAATAGTGTCCCTATCTACACTTTTTAATAGCTTATCCTGTTGTACAAAACCTTCCCTATCAACCGGAATCTTAACTACCTGAAATCCTTTTTCACTTAACATTTGAGCAATAAGGTCTATGGTTACTGGCTCACTATTAGATATGATAACCTTTTTTCCCTTTCCTTTATTAGCCAAAACTCCACCTATTAGTGCAACATTATTTGCTTCAACCTCGCTATTCATAAAGTTAATTTCTTCAGGGGATGATGCGCCTATAAAGCTTGAAATAAGCTTAGAAGTTTCCATGATTACTTCATAAGCTTCCCAACCATACTTATGGGTAATAGTAGGATTACCATAACTTTTTAAACTGAAATATGGTAGCATTTCTTCAACAACCTCTGGAAAGACAGGGCTAGAATTCTCTAAGTCAAGATAAACCTCCTTCTTAAGTCCTTCGTGTGCCTTAAGAATATCTTTAACACTTTCAAATGACATTTGATTATCACCTTATTGAGCGTGAAACCTCCTCAATAATTGATAAAAATTTTTCTACCTCCTCAATTGTGTTATAAAGATAGGTTGATACACGTACAGTTCCCTGAGGCTTACCCAGTATAAATTTAACTAAAGGATGAGCACAGTGTAATCCTGACCTTACAGCAATCTTAGCTTTAGAATCGAGTATTAATGCTAAATCGTGGGGACTTAGGTTTTTAATGTTAAATGAGGTTACTCCTAACTTAAATTCGGGTTTTGGTCCATAAACTTCTACATTGGGTATTTTTGTTAATCCATTATAAATTTTCTTAGATAGCATCTTTTCATGCTGTTCTATTTTTTCAAGCCCTATTCTCTTTAAATACTCAGCAGCAACCTTTAATCCTAGCACCTCACCTATAGCAGGAGTTCCAGCTTCAAATTTTGAGGGGCCTTTAAGAAGCTTATAACTACCAATATCAACAGCCTCTATAGTTCCCCCACCAATATAGATTGGTGTTAAACTTTCCATTAGCTCTTTGCGTACATAAAGGACACCTGAACCTGTGGGTCCGCACATTTTGTGGCCTGAAAATGTGAAAAAATCGCAACCTATCTTGCTTACATCTATTTTTATATGGGGTGTTGATTGTGCTCCGTCTATAAGTACCATTGCACCATGCTTATGGGCTATTTCTGTTATTTCTTTAACTGGTGATACAACCCCTAAAACATTTGAAACATGTGTTACAGCTACAATTTTTGTTTGGTCGTTTATAGCTTTTTCAAAATCTGGGAGGTTTAGGAAACCTTCAATTGTTGGTTTAATAAATTCAACTTTAACCCCATAAAGTTCGCTACAACGTATCCATGGTAAAAGATTTGAGTGGTGTTCTAAAAGAGTTGTAACAATTTTATTGTTTCTCTTAAAATTTATGCTGTGTGCAATTATGTTTACTCCTTCAGTAGCATTTTTAACAAAAATGATTTCCTCTTTTGATTTTGCACCTATAAAGTTAGCGATTATTCTTCTAGCATCCTCATACTCCTCACTAGCTTTTTGGGAGGATTCGTATAAACCTCTTTCAATGTTTGCACGATATTCAATGTAGTATTCTAGCATTTTATCTATAACTGGTTTTGGTGTTAGGCTGCTGGCAGCATTATCAAAATATATGATGCCAGATTTTAGCTGAGGAAAATCTTCTCTTATCCTTTTAACATTTAGCATCTTTAATCTCCAGAATAGTTGATTTAAGCTAGAAACATGTTTAATTTTCTTTCTATTTTTGTTTTGTAAGTTTTAGAATAAAGTTTTTAAAAATTTGGGGCTAAATTTATTTGGTGGTATTTAACCATTTCGTTTCTTTCGGAGGGAGTTTTAAGCTTTATGTTTCCTCCAACTGTTAGGCTTGTTAGAGGTTATATCATAGATTATTTAAGTAGTTTGGAAGGAAGTATTAACCTTGAATGGGTTTTTAACAGTATAAAAGGGATCATAGTATCAAAACAGTTAACCTTAGATGAGGTTTTAAAAATAATTGACAATATTGAACATGACCCTCTTTGCTTACCCTACCTCCCAAAAATAGAAAAAATAAGAAGGCTTAGGAAGCTTAGGAGGCTATTGGCAGATTTAGCTAACATCGAGGAAAAATAGTTTTGCATAACACGTAGGAAAATTTAACCTAATAATAATGCCTAGGCTTTTCTGGGTAGAGTTAAGACTAAAAATTTAAAGAATGAATTTTCGATAGAGATTTATAGGTTCAAGGTTTTATAATCTTCTTAGGCTTAATTTAAAGGGGTAAAGTAATGTACCGTGAGTACCCAGTACCTGGAGCAACAACTGTTGGTATTGCATGTAAGGATGGGGTTATTTTAGCTGCTGAGAAGAGAGTTACCTATGGTTATCTTCTTTTAAGCAAAACCGGGAAAAAGATTTTTAAGTTAACTGATAGAATTGGAGCAGCATGTGCAGGTCTTATTGGTGATATGCAAACACTTGTTAGGGAGGCATCGGCTTATGCAAGCATTTATGCTTTGGAGAGGAGAAGACCTATTAGTGTTGGAGCTATGGCTAAACTTATTGCAAACTTACTTTTTGAGAGAAGACTTTTCCCGTTAATAACTCAAACAATAATTGGTGGAGTTGATATTGAGGGTTCCCATGTTTATGTGCTTGATCCGTTAGGCTCTGTTATACCTGATAAATACGCTAGTGTTGGTTCCGGTGCTGAAATTGCTACAGGTATTTTAGAGGCTGAATATAAGGATGATTTAACCATTGAGCAAGGTAAAAATCTTGCTCTTAGAAGTATTAAAGCTGCAGTTGCACGTGACATCCAAAGTGGGGATGGTGTAGACTTTTTAATTATAACAGCTGATGGCTCAAGAGAGGAAAGTATAGACTTCAAATAGTTTAAGGAATTTTTTCTTCTTCCCTAAACATTTTATTTAATGTTGCATGTTTACAGATTCTCTCAAGTTAAGTTAGGCTGCCTAGGTTGAATGAATTGGATAAATTTAAGCTTATTAGTGTTGATGAGGTTAAGCAAACATTAGGGAAGCTTATTGCAATCCCAAGTGTAAGTGGAAACGAGCATGAAATTGCAGATTATGTTGAAGAGAAACTTTTAGCTTACGGTTTTAGGGTTGAAAGAATACTTGTTGAAGGTTGTGGACCTACGATTTTTGCTT
>Ga0180301_10000538_pt1 | contig 29280 bp, 22 predicted proteins | sample GuaBasSediGuay16_FD_121797 | JGI IMG/M metagenome (GOLD analysis project Ga0180301, IMG submission 121797) | Subseafloor sediment microbial communities from Guaymas Basin, Gulf of California, Mexico - Guay16, Core 4569-2, 12-15 cm | ecosystem: Environmental > Aquatic > Marine > Hydrothermal... | reverse complement strand
TCATCCGTGGCATCGACCGTAATATGCACATCTATGTCATCCCGCTTCTCCCATTGAGTGAGCTCCTCTTTGTAAAGAAGCATCCCCGGACTCCTTGCTCCGTACACCACAGTGATATCCCTGAATTTCTTCCGATTGGACGGATCAAGCATGTAGACAATACTTGATCTCAAAGTTGTAAACGCAAAACCCCCTCCAATTATGACAACGTTTCTCCCTTCCATCCGATCCCATGGATACCAGTTCCCAAGAGGTCCTCGAACACCGAGTACATCTCCTTCTCTCATTTTATGAAGGCACTTGGTGACAAGGCCCACCTCGTTAACAGTAAAGGATAAAAATCCCTTCTCCGTAGGAGACGATGCTATGCCGATAGGCGCCTCTCCTTTTCCTGCCAGGGAAAGCTCCGCAAACTGTCCCGGCTTATAGACAAACTTTTCCCCCTGTTCCGGATCCAGGAAAACAAGCCTGAATGTTTTCAAGGATTCATCTTCGGTTTCCGTAATGATTTTATCTATACGAACCGGATAGGGAAGGTAAGGATTCTTCAACCTTTTGTCTCCTCTCCTGAATCGTAGTCCAAAGCCCCTCTCTTTATCTCTTCAAATATTCCCCTCAAGAGAAAAGAGTCGAAACCTGTTAGAGCTCATCGATCATGGCCAAAATCTGGCCTTCTTCAAATCCTCTCAGATTCAGTGCACCGGACCTGCAGGATGTAACACAGAGCCCGCATCCTTTACAAAGAACAGGGTTGATTTCTGCTTTTCCTGCAAAAGGACCTTCCTCTACTATGGAAGGTGCCGAATAAGGGCAAATCGCTATACAAACTTGACAACCGCTACATAGAGACGGGTTGACGTAGGCAACTGTACCGCTTACCTGGATCTTCTCCCTTGCCATAAGAGTAACAGCCCTTGAAGAAGCGGCCAGCGCTTGAGCTATTGATTCGTCAATTGGCTTTGGATAGTGCGCCATTCCGCAGAGAAAAACGCCTTCTGTTGGGAAGTCAGAAGGACCAAGCTTTGCATGAGCTTCCATATAGAATCCGTCTTCATTCAAAGGAACCTTCAGAAGCTGGGCCAATTTTTCGTTACCCGGTGGCACTATTGCTGAAGCAAGGACAACCAGATCGGCTCTTGTTTCCACGCTTTGCCCCAGACTCTGGTCAAAAACCTCCACCCTAAGCCCGTCACCATTTGCGCTTACAGCAGGCTTTTGGTCAACCGAATACTGGATAAAGACAACTCCTGCAAGGCGTGCTTTTGTGTAAAGATATTCCCTTTCGCCATAAGTGCGTATATCCCTGTAAAGAATATAAACCTTCATTTCGGGGTTAAGCTCTTTTAGATGAAGGGCGCTTTCGATTGCGTGTGTACAGCAAACTCTGGAGCAATAAGGTCTTTGAGGCTCCCTCGAGCCAACACACTGGATAAACACTGCCGTATTGATATCCTTCAAGGAAGGATCGTCTTTCATAAATCTCGCGTCCAGCTCCAAATGGGTTACCACCCTGGAATCCTTTCCATAGAGGTATTCGTCAGGTTCGAGTTCAAGTGCTCCTGTGGCAACAACGATAACTCCGTGCTCGATCACCCTCTCCTTTTTGCCAGTGTGTATAGTAGACCTGAAGTTGCCTACGAACCCATCCACTGCCACAATTTCTGAATCAGGATGTATGTCGATATTCGGGTCAGTGCTCACAGAATTGATGAGATCAGCCAGTTTCTCTTGGATATTCTCTCCCTGCCATGTTCTGTAAAGATTGAGCGCATTTCCACCAAGAGACGATGCCCGCTCGACCAGGCTCACTCTGTAGCCTTGCTCAGAGAGGTTTTTTGCAGCTGCCATCCCGGATACACCGCCACCAATTACTAGTGCCCTCTGGTTAATATCAACTTCCGTTTCCTCAAGAGGACTTGTTAGCCCCACCTTGGCAACCGCCATGCGCACCAGGTCTTTTGCTTTTTCAGTTGCCTCCTCTGGATTGTCCCTGTGAACCCAGGAATCCTGATTTCGGATATTGGTCATTTCAAAAAGGTACTTGTTCAGCCCAGCATTCACCATGGTTTCTTGAAAAAGAGATTCGTGTGTCTTTGGGGTACATGCAGCGACCACGATACGATTAAGATTTTTCTCTTTTATTACCTGAGCGATTACCTCCTGAGTGTCAGTGGAACATGTGAAAAGATTGTCAGTGGAATACTCTACAAACGGAAGAGTTGCCGCATAATCTCGAACTGCGGGCACATCCACTACGCCTCCAATGTTGAGACCGCAGTGGCACACAAAAACGCCGATCCGCGGCCTTTTTCCTGTTTTTTCCCTTTGCTCTGGAGCCTTCTTTTTCGTGGTCAGGCTGTTCCTCGCGCTGCTCAAAAGTGCGCCGGTCTCCGCTGCAGCCGCACTTGCATCAATCACGGATTGAGGAATATCCTTTGGCCCCTGAAAAGTACCGCACGCAAAGATCCCTTCCCTGCTGGTTCTGACAGGAGTGAAAGTCTCAGCCTTGCAGAAACGGCCTTCCGTAAGATCTATGTTGAGCGATCCGGCCAGCTTAAGCCCATCCCGGGACATCTCTAGCCCAGTGGATAAAACAGCCATGTCAAAGCGTTCTTCAACCACCTCTCCACTCTCATTTACGTATGGAATGACAAGGTCGTCACTTCCTTCTAAACTCTCGATCGTGGGAATGCGGGAGCGGATAAAACGCACCCCGTCTTTTTTCTTTGCTCTCTCAAAATATCTCTCAAAGTCCTTCCCGTGAGTTCTCATGTCCATGTAGAATATGGCACAATCTAGATCCTTGCCGGCGTGTTCCTTGGCAACAACTGCTTGCTTGATGGCATACATGCAGCAAACAGCGGAACAATACCCGTGATCGCATAGATGGGTATCTCTTGATCCCACGCACTGAACCCAGGCTATCTTTCCAGGTTCTTTGTGGTCTGAGGGTCTAAGCAGGTTTCCCTGGTAAGGCCCTGTGGCGCTGAGGATGCGCTCAAACTCAATGCCTGTAACAACGTTGGGTATCTTGCGATAGTGATATGGCCCGTAAGGGCTCGGATCATAAGGTGTAAAGCCGGAGGCCAGGATGACGGCGCCTATTTTCAGGCTTATCCGCTTTTCAGTGTCCTCAAAATTTATTGCATGCGTTGGACAGAATTTTTCGCAAGCCCGGCATTTCCCTTTCTGGAAGAAAATGCAGTTGTCCTTGTCAATTGCATACTTTAAAGGCACCGCCTGGGCATAATCCACGTATATTGCCTTGCGCTTGATAAGTCCTTCGTTGAAACGGTCATCCACTTTTCGAGGGCACTTCTCTGCACAAGTCCCGCAGGCGATGCATTTATCCATGTCCACGTAGCGAGGATGCTTCAGGATTTCAGCCTGAAAATTACCGGCCTCTCCCCGCAGGGTAACGAGTTCCGAGAGGGTCAGGAGCTCGATGTTAAGGTGCCGGCCGACCTCGACCAGTTTTGGCGAGATAATTCACATGGAACAGTCATTTGTGGGGAATGTCTTGTCAAGCCTGGCCATGCCTCCTCCTATGGAAGAGGCTCTTTCAAGGAGATAGACATAATACCCTGAATCGGCCAGATCAAGCGCTGATTGCATCCCTGCAACCCCGCCTCCAATGATCAGGACGGATCCCGTGATCTTTTGAGGCATAGAGCAGCTCCTTTTCAAGCACAAAAAACCAATTTCAATCCTGATTCCCGTTCAATAAATAAGCCACAATATAACTACCTTGTAGCTATATTGCAACTACAAAAATGCGGTGAACCTTGCGCAAAAAAATGCCCTTCCCGAATCCCTGGACCTGGGGACCCTTTTGTCCTTGCCGTTCATATTATGCTTGGATTCCCTGAGCCATCATAGTGAAGCGTCCTGCCGTGATCAAGGTGGATCAGGTGGTCAAGCAGCCCCCTTTTTTTCATTTCCAGCGCTATATCCCGGGGAGGGAAATGCACAGGTTCGTCACCAAGCCTAAAAGTGCCCCAGTGAACAATAAGCAGATGCCGCGCATTCAGCTCGCTGAAAGCTCTTGCTGTTTCCTCAGGGTTTACATGAGAACGTGCCATAAACCAGCGAGGCTCGTACGCGCCCAGGTTAAATATTGCCAGGTCAATGGGGGTCACTTCGCCCAGTTCTTTGAAACGATCAAAGTAGGCTGTATCACCGGCTATGTAAATGTTGATGCCGCTTTTGCATTTTATGAGAAAAGAGCCCCAGAGGGAACGGTTCGGGCCAACAAGGGGGTTTCGCATTGTCCAGTGATTGCAGGGCAAAAGCATAATCTGGAGTCTTTCATCTCGGTATGAATCAAACCAGTCAAGCTGCGTTCTGTTCTTTATTTCCAGGTCTTTAAAAACTCCGCCATAGCCAAGTGGGGTTATCACATGGATGTTGTTTTTCAAAACCGAGAGCGAATCGGTATCCATGTGATCAAAGTGGCCGTGGGTAAGTAGAACGTGGTCGGGCTGAGGCATCTCTTTTATACCAAACTCGAGTGGAGTAAAATCTTTGATCCAGAAAAGACCGTCAAAGACCGGATCAACGAGTAAATATTTATCAATGTCTTTTATCATCACGCATGCATGTTTCAGGAAAGTCACGGAGCACCCGGCATGTTTCCTCACTGCTCTCCAGTCCACCCGGACCGGTCTAACCCGCTCTTCAGGGTAGAAGCTCTCGAACTTGTTTTTGCTAAAGAGCTTCCAGTACAGCAGTCGCCAGATGTTTCTCCCTTCATGAGGAGTAAAGGGATTCCAGAATCGCCCGCCCGCGTGATGAACTTTTTTTTCAGACAATTCACGAAGGCTCAAGCTTCTGAGTCTGGAAGCAGAGAGTTTTCCTTCTCTTGCTGTCATTGAAATGTCCCGTGTGCCGAAAACAGAACGTGCGCTCAGAAGAGACGCCCATGCTCCGGCCCTTAAAGAATGACTGATAAACGAACGGCGACTGAAAGCCTTTCTATTTTTCATGTCCCTGCCTCAGCCTTGCCCTGTCTGTTTCTAATCAGTGTTGGGGCCATTTCATCGTGTTCATGTTGGACTTGAAGAAGTACAATGGCCCCAATTACAAGAACTCCTCCCAGCAACTGGAGCAGTTCCAGTGCCTCACCCAGCACAAAAAAAGCAATGAACCCGGCAGAGATCGGCTCCAGGGTGGCAGTAATACTAGCCCGGGTTGAGCGAATATAGTTTATTCCCACAAAGTAAAGGCCGAAAGGCAGAATAGTCCCCACAACCGCGATGTAGAGAATCCATTTCCACTCAAACAGGCCGAATCCGGCAGTTGCGTAGTGAAACGGGTGATAAAAGATATTCCAGGAAAGAGCTGAAAAAGCAATTGCATAAAAGAGAACGGTCCACGGCCGGTAGCGATGCATGGCTCGTTCTCCCAGAAGGGTGTATGCGGCAAAAGACAAAGCAGCAACAAGCCCTCCCAAAATTCCCAACCGATTCATGCTCAAGAGTTGGAGGTTGTATCCCCCAACTACGAGATAACACCCGGCAAAGGCAAGAACAAGAGCAAGGGTTTTCAGAAATGTTGGCCTCTCTTTCCAGAAAAAGATTGAAAATATTGTCACAAATATCGGTGCCAGGTACTGTACGAGTATGGCTGCAGCGACCTGGATCTTGCTGATGGTATAGAAATAACTCCCCTGCACAAGAGCCATGCCAACACAACCAAGAAGGAGAAAATAACCCAGGTCTCTCACCTGAATGTGAAATACATCTCTTCGGAAAATCCCGAACACAAGACCCATTATCAGTGTTGAAAGAGTGACCCGTACCTGTACAAGTTCAAACGGGTTCATCCCGTGCACGAAAAGAGCCTTGCCGGCTGTTCCGGAGGATGCCCACATGATAGCTGCCAGAATAACGCACAGGTATCCTTTGCTTGCGTTTGCGCGCCCTGAACTCAAGAATTAACCTCGCATCCCGTATGCTCAAAAAGCGGAGAAGCCCTGCTTGCAGAAAAGCTCGGGCGGCGTTTTCTCTCCGGGGCGTGCTCCACACGCTGGAAGGCATCATGCCTTTTTACGAGCATTAAGGATTGCCTCAAGATTCCTGTCCGCCCAGTCTGTAACTCTGCGCTCCTGTTCCACGTAATTGATAATACTCTCCGAGATATGGATGTTCCTTTTAAGTGCACCGGCAATTCTTTCACCCGCATCCTTGGGTTTCATCAAGTTGACGTAGATCACCCCGTGTTCCTCGCCAAAACCCTTTTGTTTCAACACTCTTGAAGCTCCGCTCGTGCTTAGAACCAGGATGCCTCTTTTTTCCGGGGGTTTGTATTTTTGTGAGAGAATATATTCAAAGGCCACAAGATTCATACCGTCCTCTAGGGGGGTTACCAGCATAACGTCAATTTCTTTCATGAATCTGTAGTTCTGAGGGATATTGATGCCGCTGCCTATGTGAACAATTGTTTCTTTTCCCAGCTTTTTTCTTACTCGATCAATTTCCCTTACCAGGATATTATCGAGGTTCTCGTAGGCAGGGCTGTCGGAACGGCTTGGAGCTGTTATTTGGTATAAGCACGCTTCTTTACCATAAACTCGAATGTTGTTTAGAGCATGGGAAAATATGGCTAGCCTTTCTACCAGCCCCTTGGTGTAATCACACCTTTCAAGGCCGCCAAAGATATACTTTTCCTTTTCCCTGTTTGCTTGTATGCTCCCTGGAAGATCCAGGCCCTGATGCTTGTACTGCAATTTCTTTCCTTCTCTGACTTCTGAGAGGATCCTATCCGTATCCAGTCCTATCGGGAATGCTCCGATCGTTGCAACCCTGTCATAATGAATTATTTCATAGAACTGGCCAGAGATCCTTATCTCCACGGGAAACCATTCCTCAAGTGCTTCAAGGTAGTTGTCGCAGTACTCTTTTGTCTGAAAGCCGATGAAATCATTTGAAAGCATCGACCAGGTCAATTTTTGAAGGGCTGTTTCAATACTTTCCATGAAAGGGGCGTGCATTTGCTCTCTAACTCGCTTCCTTTTGTCTTCTCTGATGAGCCCTTGAATTTCGTGAATATTGAAAAATGGCGTGTGGATAAACTGTCCCACATGAATTCTCTTTCTTTCTTCTTTGCTTATGGCCTCTTCCCTCAGAAGGGCTTTAAACACTTCAGAAACTTGCAACAGGTGGTAATCCTGATTCCAGACTACTATTGGACCATCTTTTTTCCGCAAATCCCTGCTCTTACATGTCTCATCAACAATGGTATTGGCAAACGTTACGCCACTGCTGGTGTATTGAACAAAGTCATTTTCCTCAAATTGAGGTCTGGGAAATGTTCTGGTCTTCTTGTAGAAAAGCGGAGACCTCGTCAGGTGCATAAGAGGCCACAGGAAACCATTAGAAAACTTATTGTAATAGCTGTGCATGTGCTTTGTGTCAAAGAAAACAAACCTCATGTAGAAGTCATATTCCCGGTAGCGAAAATGCATTCTGTTTCCGGGCTCAATCTCTATATGAGGAAAGTGATATGGCGCGTAATTCTCATTTTTCATTCTCTTGAAAAGGCCGGTGTAGTGACCCCTGGCAACATCTATATCCATATCACCCATCGAGGCACCAAGCCACGTGGTTTCCCATTTCCCGGGCCTAAGAAGAGCTGCCATAGCCTGAACAAGTCCACCGGCTCCGAATTCAGGCGATCTCGGGGGCATCCCATTTTTCAGGGCCTTTTTGATCTGCTCCAGAAACCCCTTTGTAAAACTAATAGGCCCCCTGTTGGAGGCAATTATCAGGTAGCTCATTTGCTCACCATTCTATCGCAAAGCCAATTAGCGGCTTCACACAGGGCATAAAGCCTGTGCAGACAGTGGAATTAATCCTCATTTCCATCCACGTGCCTTGCCACAGGGAGTTTCAAAGGGCTAACTCTTTTACCTGCAGGCGACACTGAATGACGGAGTGTGGTTTTCTCTTTCTTGCCAGTTCCGAAGTGCAGAAAACAGGCCATTTTTAGGCCCAGGGCAACCATCTTGACAAAAATGCAAGGAGTTCACCGGGTGGTTTTAACCATATATCAGCCGCTGTCTCGTGCATATCTTCCCTTACCAAAACACCAATTCCTTTGCCCTTTATGCTTCGAAACGCATCCTCATCCGTTGTATCATCCCCCAGGTAGGCAGCGGCTATATCCCCATTTACTTCGGCAAGTATTGTTTTTACCGCATAACCCTTGTCTCGAACCGGAACGCGAAGCTCAAGGCCGCCATCAAATTCATTTAAACTTAATTTCCAGCCCTCAGCGATAAGCTCCCACTTGGGTTGGATTACCCTTCTGATTTCTTCGACCTTCTGAGCATCCAACCCTCGCCAGTGTAGCGCCAAACATCCGGGCTTTTTTTCGCAGTGCTGGGCTAGGCCCATGGATTCTGTCCACTCGTCGGCAACAACCAGGCCGTTAAGGGCCGCTTCATCCATGGGGGCAATTTCATAGCTCCCATCCGGTTTAAGCCGCTCAAGCCCATGGGAGCCCCATATTTCCGGCGTGGACTTTAATTTCAAAAGAGGAAGCAAATCTTGAGTCCACCTTCCGGTGATAATTACCACCCGCACGGCTGAACTCAATATAATCTTGTCGAGAATCTCCCGCACCCCCGGGTAAGGAAATGCCTTGCCGGGTTCCGCATTAAAAGGGGCAAGGGTTCCATCGTAGTCGAGCAAAAGAACACGATGAGCTGCTTCTCTAATGCGTTTGTAAAATAGGTGAAGGTCTATATTAGGGTTCAGTATTTTCACTTTAGCAAAATGCCTTCCTTAGTCAGGAAGAAAGAAAAATCGTCTGTTTGTCAGGCCTTTCCAGGGCCAGAAGCAAAAGCAGGTATCTTTTGACGTTCTTGGTAATGAGGAATTCGTCTTTCACGCGCTGGTGGCCATTCTCGGCCAGAGTCTTTGCAAAATCAGGTTGGTTTAATAGCTGGCGAATCCCCAGGTTGGCCCCTTCAACGGAATAAACCAGCAACCCAGTATACCCATCAATGACCTGGGCAGGAATGCCGCCCACAGCAGCGCCTATAACGGGTCGCTTTTTCCACAGAGCCTCTGATACGGTGAGTGCAAAACCTTCCCTCAATGATTTCTGCAGGACTATATCTGATCCGCGCTGAAATGCATTAATTTCAGTAGGAATTGAAGGGCTGAACAGCAATGTATGAATCTCGGGATCGTCTCCTGCCTCAGCCCTGACTTTTTCAAAAACCTCATCTGATTCAGGGTCGTCTGCCGCTTTATCACCCACAAGCAAAAGACGGCATTCAACATGTTTTCGTGCCAGCCTGAAAGCTTTGATTACGCCTACAGGATCTTTCCATGGATCATAGCGAGAAATCTGGGTTACAATCGGTTTGTCCCTGGGAATACCATATTTCTTAAATACGCTCCTCACATAGTGCTTCTCTAGCTGCTTGTTCTTATCATCCAGGGGGTCAATCGCAGGATAAAACCTGTATTGAGGGATCGAAAGCTGTGGAGAAAAAAGGGGAGATGAAAAGATCGCAGCATCATAATTTTCAACGTAAGGTTTGAGAAGGTTCCATGTTTTCTGGTTGGGGTGGGATAGGTCTATGTGGCATCTCCAAACCCATTTATTCTTGCGCTTCTGGTTCCAGGCTATAAGGGCTGCCGGCTGAGGATCGTGAATAACGATGAGATCCTGGTCAGCTTCAATTTCTTTGCTGTTTGCCTCGTTATACGACAAATAGGTCCTGAAAGCCCTTTCACTTATGGTTTCCTCACTTCCCTGGAGCGAGTTGTGCATCTTTTTGGTAATTTCAAAAAAAACATCATCTCCTTTGATCACCTGCCATTCGGTTTGGATGCCCAGCTCATTTAAGAGAGGGACAATGCGGTGAAGCATTTCAGCCACTCCGCCTCCCACGGCCGTGGAATTGACCATCTTGATTGACTTGCGACCTACATGCGATGCCAGGATCGCAAGTTCTTCAATAATGTCAGGGCCCACAACCTCCCTGTAGTCTAAGAGCGAGGGCAACTTCTTGTCTGGATCTGAATTATTCAATGGTCCCGCCTTGTTTTTCGGTACTCATCAAGTATTTGAATTATGTGATGCCTGAGCCCTTCCAGGTCATAGGCATAGATATCAATTGCCCGGATTTTTTGTGCGAGATCGGGCAAGTTCAAAGTGTCTTCAATCCAAACTGAGAAGTCATCTGCCCTCATTCCTGTTTCAAGTCTTGACTCGATAAAATGGTAGTAGACCGAATACATGCTGATTGTGGGAAGCAACTCGATGAAGGAGCCAAGGTCGTAGGCAAACTTGTCGGTTAGATACACGAAGCGCTTCACATCATAAAGGAAAAAGGGCTCATCGCTTGTTTTTTTGAAAGCTCCAGGCTTTTCCTCTCGATAAGCTTCAATGATCTCTATAAGTCGCTTTCTCAACTCGCCGATGGTATTGAACTCAAGCAGTTCAATGGCTGTCATCTTTTCCGCCAGCGCCTTTTCGTTTAACCCGGTGGAAGCCCAGGCGGCAAAATCACTGTTATGCGGCCTTTTGACTTGCCTCATCTTGAGAAACGCCGAAAATGTGTGATAGAAAATAGAGGACTCCGAGCATGTCCTTATCAGGCTAAGAAGCTCCTCCAGGGTGGTAGCCTTACGACCTGTCAATTGCTCGAGCGAAGCGCACGATCTAAACTGAAAAACACCTCCCATAAGGACAACTCCCTTTTTAATCCCTTCTTACTTTGATATTTTACCTTGATCTAGTTGTCAACACCTAGGATCTAAATTGCCTTCAGTTAGCTTGACACAAAGGCCCCGATGCCATGAAGGAAGGGACACATGCTAGCCTCACCTTTTTTGTCTAATTTTTCTTGACTTGGGGCCTCTTTTGTCGTTTCATAAAAAAATAGTATTTTTCAACTCACTTGTCTTCATATCGCTGCGGTTGCCGGGTGCCCCATCAGTGGCCCTCCTAGAGCTGTTTTCTTGCCCCAAAGGACCGCTACAGTTGAGCTGACCTGGAAAAGAAAACTTGCCCAAAGCGTAATTGCTGCAAAGGATGCCCGGCAAGATCTATGATGAAGAGCATAAAACCCTCAACCTGATACGAGAGTGGAATTTTCATGCGTTGCGCGGTGACATTGAGGACTGAAAATGATCAGGTCATATAATAAAGCGCTGTTTCTTGCTTACTCCCAACAGTGCTTCGGCATGTATCAAAAAACAGAAAACTCACAACACAACCTTAAGCTGAGAAAAGGAGAGCCCGGAATGAACATTTATGTAGGCAATCTATCCTATGAAGTAACCGAAGATGAGTTAAGACAGGCTTTTGCCGCCTTTGGAGAGGTAGAGAATGTCAAAATCGTAAAGGATTACTATAGCGGCAGATCAAAGGGATTCGGTTTCGTGGAAATGCCTGGCAAAAGCGAGGCTCAGTCTGCAATTGAAGGTCTGAACGGCACTGATCTAAAGGGACGCACACTAAAGGTTAACAAGGCCAAGTCTCGCTCGGACTCTCGGAGAGGCTCAAGGCGAGGTGGAGGGCGGCGTTTTTACTAGCTGGTGCCACAGGTGCCCGCAGGGCTTATCTATCTGCAAACCCCACAGCGTCTGCAAGAGCCCACTTCACAAATATCGGACTGCTGCCCCTTGAGTGCCATTTCGTATTCCTGAACCAAGTGTTTCTTCCTGATTCCATGCTCTATAAAGTCCCAGGGGAGAGCTTCTTCCAGGCTTTTGGGTCGGTAAACAAAAAAGTCGGGGTTGATTTCTGAAAACTGGAATGCGCGTGTCCAATTCTGGTCGAGCTCATGGGAAAGCTTTAGGATATGGGAAACCCGCCTATCTCCCACTGACAGTAAGCATTGAATATAAGCCCATTTCGGGAGGTCAAAATTGACCCTTATACCACCCTCGCGTCTTAGTGAGTTTCTTAGCCATTTCTGCTTTTCTTTAAGGGTGCCCACCTGTTCCAGCGGCATCCATTGAAAAGGAGTAAAAGGCTTTGGCACAAAACAGTTGATGCTGAGCTTCATTTGCCTAATTTTTCCCCTCGTTCTGGATTCCTTGACCATGCTGTGCTTGACCGATTTTACAAGATCCAGGATCTGGTGAACATCCCCCATTGTTTCGGTAGGCAGACCGATCAAGAAATAGAGTCTTAGGGCAAAATTTCCTTTACGTGCAATCATCCTGACTGCATCAATGATCTGATCCTTGGTCAGGTGCTTGTTAATGACTTTCCGCAGTCTTTCAGACCCTGCTTCCGGTGCCAGGGTGATTGTCTTCTGCCCCACGCGATTCAAATAGTCTACCAGAGCCTCACTCAACGAATCAGCTCTTAGCGAAGAGACAGAAAAGCTAGCGCCCTTTTCTGCAATAAGTGCGGTAATGTCTTCGATGCCTGGTGTATCAGATACGCAAGGGCTCAATAGACCGATGCTCTTTGTGTCTTTCAGAAGATTTTCTATACAGGATCGCAGCTTTTCTTGCGTGTAAGCCCTCGGGGGCCTGTACACGTACCCCGCTGCACAAAAACGGCAAGAACGCCCGCAGCCCCTGCCCAGCTCAACCAAAGTCCTCTCGGCAAACTCCGCTTCATGAGTAAGGATTGCATATGTATTCACAGGATTATGATCCAAGTCCTGATACGGGGCCTCTATTTTCTCCCTAGCTTCGGAAACAATGGGCACCCTGTCCTTAATGGTACCGTCTTTGTGATATTCGATACGGTAAAAAGAGGGGACATAGAGAGAGGAAATATTCTTCGAAAGAAATCTCAGGGTCTCCCCTTTTGTTTGGCCCCCAACATAACTCTCTATTAATAGATCCAGAAACTGATCCAGTACAGCCTCAGCTTCTCCCAGTAAGAAAAAGTCAAAAAACGGTGCAATTGGCTCCGGGTTCATGAAAGTGGTAATCCCACCAGCCATAATAAGAGGGTGATTCCTCTGCCTTTCTTCTGAAAGGAGGGGGATTTTACCCAGGTGGAGAATCTTTAAGATATTGGGGTAATCATTTTCAAAAGAAAGGGAAAAAGCTATGAGCTTGAATTCTTGAAGCGGGGAAAGGGACTCCATAGAAGGGAGTCCTTTCCCCCCTTCAAGTAACAGGGACATCTCTTCTCTTTCAGGCAGGAATACTCGTTCGGCGACAATTTCTTCTCTCTTATTCAGTAGCCTGTAAACAACCTGAAATCCCAGGTTGGCCATTCCCAGGCGATAATAATTCGGGTAAACAAGGGCAACGGGCAATCTTCCGCCCCAATCCTTTCGAATGGTTCCCTTTTCCGCTGCAACCCTGCCGCGCAAGAGGGAATTAAGCTTTTTAGACACCTTGTCAGCACCTTCAAAATGTTAATCACTCTGGCCACAAACCAGCAAAGAAATCGCCCTTCATTTAAACAGGAACCCCAAAATCTCAATCAGTCCGCTTTTGCCCGAAGAAACGTGGGATAGTCAAGACTGTCCTTGAAAAATCCTCTCTTGAAAAAACTCTTCTTGCCTTGGTTAACAGTTTCTTCCCTCTTCGCTGTGGAGTATGACTCGTTTTGGATTCTCTGAAAGGTAGGCACATCCAGTGCTTCTCCAGTCATATCCCTCACAGTCCACGGGTCTTGGGCTTCCTCGGGGGTAACATCCCGCAGCCTGACAACTTTATGGTAATAGCCCTTGTCAATGCCAGTGGCGATTACCGTGATCTGAACGTCGTCGCCCATGTTGTCGTCGAAAACAACTCCCCAGAATATCTCTGCATCGCTGTCCACTTCTTCTTTTACGTAGTTTGATGCCTCATCGATCTCCTCCATAGTCATATTGGAAGGACCCGTTATATTCATAAGAACACCCTTTGCTCCGTTTATTGATATATCTTCAAGCAAGGGACTGTTAACCGCCTGCCTTGCCGCTTCGGAAGCTCTTCCTTCCCCACTCGCGCGACCGGTTCCCATAATGGCTGTTCCCATTTGCTCCATGACTTTTTTCACGTCTGCAAAATCCAAGTTAATAAAGCCGCTGCTTACGATTAAATCGGAGATCCCTTTCACAGCATGGATAAGAACCCTGTCAGCCTGAACAATAAGCTCCTTGAAAGTGCTATGCTTATTCCCTATGCACTTCAGTCGCTCGTTTGGAATAGTGATCAAGGTATCCACTTCTTTCTTGAGCTTCTCTATGCCTTCCAGGGCCCTTTTCATCCTTTTCTCGCCCTCAAACTTAAAGGGCTTGGTCACTACCGCAACCGTCAGCGCTCCGCTTTCCCTGCATTCATGAGCCACCACCGGGGCGCCTCCTGTTCCAGTTCCACCTCCCATGCCTGCGGTTATGAACACCATGTCCGCACCGCTCACAGCCTCCTTTACTTCATTCACGCTTTCCTCGGCAGCCAGGCGCCCGATTTCCGGATCAGACCCGGCCCCCAGCCCTCTGGTTACGGAGGCCCCAAGCTGTATCCTATTAGTGCACAAAGACCGCTCAAGATCCTGACTATCAGTGTTGGCGCTGATAAATTCAACACCCCTGAGATTGGCGCCGATCATGTTGTTAATTGCATTGCCGCCAGCCCCTCCGATACCAATGACTTTTATTTTTGCATGGTATCCTTCTTTCTCTTCTACAAATTTGAACTTCATAATTAATGTCCCTCCTTTTTCTTTTCAGCCTTGTAAAGACTGTTAAATTACATCCTTAAACCATCTCTTCATTCTTTCCATGACGCGACCGAAGATATTGGTGTCCCTTATCCTGAACTTCTTGCCCTCTTTTATTCGTTTTGCTCCATACAGGACAAGGCCCACTGCGGTCGCATACATGGGTTTGTTGACAACCTCGACCAGGCCGCTGATCCATTGAGGATAGCCTCTTCTTGAAGGAGCGTTAAATATTTGTTCCGCCATTTCGGGGATACCCGGAAGCTCCGCAGATCCACCGGTGACAACGACACCGGAGTTAATCATTTCGTCGTACCCGGATCTGACAAGCTCGTTATGAACCAGGCTGAATATCTCTTCCACGCGGGGTTCGATTATTTCGCCCAGAATCTGCCTTGAAAGAACCCTGGGCTTTCTTCCCCCCACCCCCGGAACTTCAAGGTTCTCATCCTTATCGATCATGGAGGAAAGGGCACATCCGTATTTCATCTTTATTTTTTCCGCCTCCAGGATGGGGGTCCTCAGTCCGATGGAAATATCATAGGTCAGGTTGTCCCCTCCGAGCGCAAGCACTGAGGTGTGTTTTATCGTGCCTCGTGAGAACACTGCCAGATCGGTGGTGCCTCCCCCGAAGTCGAGAAGTGCGACCCCTAGGTTTCGCTCCTCTTCAGTTAGTACTGCCTCGCTGGAGGCAAGGGATTGAAGAACAATGTCACACACATCCAATCCGGCCCTATTGGCGCACTTAATGATGTTCTGAGCAGAAGTGACCGCTCCCGTGACTATGTGAATTTTTGCCTCGAGCCGAACTCCTGACATACCCAGAGGGTCAGTGATTCCATCTTGATCATCCACTATGAATTCCTGAGTAAGCACGTGGATCACTTCACGGTCCATTGGTATTGCAACAGCACTGGCTGCTTCTATCACCCTTTCGATGTCTTTCTTTGTGACCTCTTTTTCCTTGAGCGCAATAACACCATGGCTGTTAAAACCCTTGATATGGCCGCCTGCTATTCCAGCATACACTGATCCTATCTCGCAGCCTGCCATGGTTTCCGCTTCTTCGATCGCCTCCTTGATCGAATTCACAGTTTTCTCAATGTTAATCACGACACCCTTTCTGAGACCTTCGGAAGGGTGAGTGCCCATGCCAATGATTTCCACGGCATCGGGGCGCGCTTCGCCCACAACCGCGCAAATCTTGGTTGTTCCGATATCCAGACCGACTACAATGTGTCCAGCCATAACTTCACTCTCATGATAAACAAACTTTGGTTTTTCATTTTGTTCCGCTCCCCGGTTTGTGCAAAAAGGCGCGGAGTAGTGCCTGAAATCTCCTCCTAGCTTTTCCTAAAAGCAACAGCCGCACCCTCCCTATAGTTGAGATTGATACTTTTCACCATATGGATGCGCCCGGAATTATTGAGGTGTTCAACAAGCCTTCTTAGGTCGCCCATCTTCTCGGGCAAATCCTCAACTCTTGATTGAATCACTGCCGGAAGAAACAGGAAATAAAGAGAAACTTCTCCGTTTTCTTCAATATGCACCTCGGAGAGATTCTCAAGTGACCAAGGATCTTCTTCTTTTTCAAAAACATGTAAGACATTAACTGCCTCGCGCAGCCGATCTTCCATGCCCTGCCCACTTAGTGGAATGCCGGTAAGGACAGGGAAATCCAGATTGTCTGAGTCGGTGACTTCTTTAAAAATGTGTCCGCCCCTGTCCATGTAATAGAGCTTTCCTGCTGCAACTATGGCCCATGGTTCCTCCTTTTCAACTTTTATTACCAGGGTATGGGGAAACCGCTTTTCCACTTCCACGTCTCTCACCCATGGATGAGATTCCAGATTGCTTTTCACATCTCTGAGGTTTATCGCCAGAAGGCTTAGATTGAAGTCCAGGTTTGCCCTTTTCATAAGTTCATCCTTAAGCTCGTAATCAATTCCTTTAAAAACAACCTTTTCAAGTCTTATGTATGGAGATCTCAGCAGGTACTCGTAAAGGAACAGGAAAGCCATGCTTACAGCCACCCCGACAGTGATGAAAAAGACAACTTTCAAAAAGCATGAACCAATGAAGCTACTAATGTAGCGCATTTTTGAAGGGGCTTTACCTTTTTTTCTACCAGTTTTTCTACTAACTGCTTGTCTTTTAAGCGCTACTCGTTGTTTCACCAGATCACTCCGGCATTCTGTTTGCTTTTATGTCCCTACGAGTTTTATCTCCGGCTCAAGCTCTATCCCTGTTTGTTGTTTGACCTGTTCCCTCGCCAGCTCCATGAGCGCTATGATATCGCTTGCCTTTGCACCGCCCGTGTTGACTATGAAATTTGCATGCTTGGGTGAAATCATTGCTCCACCAACTTTTTTGCCTTTCAAACCTGCTGCTTCAATCAGTTTGGCCGCATGTTGGTTTGGCGGATTTTTAAATACTGACCCTCCACTCGGGTACTCCAGCGGCTGCCGTGTCTTTCTCTGTTTGAGATAATGCTCAATCCGCGCACGGATTTTCTCTTCCGAGTTTCGATCCAGTTCAAGCCACCCCTTCACGATCACCGACCCCTCGGGGAGGCTCAAAGATCTGTAAGAAAAAGAAAGCTCTTCTCTATCCTTGACAGCAACCTTACCGTTGCTGAGAACGAGCTGAATCTTCGCCACCTTGCTTCCGATATCTTTTCCCCACGCACCGGCGTTCCCGAATATGGCCCCCCCTACTGTACCCGGAACCCCGGCCAAGAATTCCAGCCCTCCAAGCCCTTTGTTCCGACAATACGCAAGTAGTCTGGCTATGCTCAGCCCTGCGCCCACAGCCACAGTACCGTTGCTTTCGGTCCATTTACCGATTCTAGCCAGGTTCCCTGCAAGAACCACTGCGACACCCCTGTAACCACCATCCCGCACCACCAGGTTGCTGCCATGACCCACCGGTAGATAGGGAATCTTTTCTTTGCCGAGAAAGGCGATAAGTTCCTGCAGCTCAACAAGAGTTTCTACCCGGCAAAGAGCTTCAACTTTTCCTCCAGCCTGAAAAGTAGTGTACCCGGCCATCGAGTAATCAAATTCCGCGTTTTTCGTAATGCAGGTTAGTTTTTGTCGCTGCATTTTGTTCATTTTACCCTTTTCAATATTCAGGGTGTTTCAGGAATCAGGCCCTCACCAATCTCTCCCTATCCAGGTTCAGCGGGAAAGTTTTTCCAAAAGGCTTTCCCCAATGTGGTAAATATCTCCGGCGCCCAGCGTAATGACAACATCCCCTTTTGTTATTTTTTGCGAAAGATGCGCCAGTATTTCCTGGGGAGTGCTGCACAGAACTACATCTTTGTGGCCATGCTCTTTTATTCCTTGAAATAACCCCTCCGAGCTCACCCCTTCAATGGGCCTCTCACCCGCAGGGTATATGGGAGCAAGGATTAGAGAATCGGCATCATTAAAAGAAATTACAAAGCGATCAAAGAGAAGTTTTGTCCTGCTATACCTATGAGGTTGAAAAACAACCACCAGCCGTCTTTCAGGCCAGCATTCTCGAGCGGTTTCTAGAGTTGCTACGATCTCAGTGGGATGGTGGCCATAGTCGTCAATAACAAGTACTCCTTTTTTTTCACCTTTCACATGAAAGCGCCTGGCAAGTCCCCCCAGATCCTTTAACCCCCTGCTTATGTCCTCTAAACCAATATCCAGCTCCAGCCCCACTCCTATGGCAGCCAGTGCATTGAGCACGTTGTGATATCCCGGCATCCCCACCACAACTCTGCCTAGCGAGTGGTTCCTGTAAACTACTTCGAAACCTGTGGCCAGGTCGCTCCTGTCTACTTCTCTTGCCCTCAAGTCAGCCTGCGAACTCATTCCGTATGTAAGGTATCTTTTTTTCAGGTGTGGAATGATCCCCTGTATTTCTTCACAGTCAAGACAGAGCACAGCCAGCCCGTAAAAAGGGATCTTGTTTACAAAACTCACGAATGCTTCCCGAAGAGCATCCATGTCGTTATAATGGTCCATGTGTTCGTAGTCGATGTTGGTCACCACGCTCATGGTCGGAGAGAGAACCGTGAAAGATCCATCGCTTTCATCTGACTCCGCGACAAGGATCTCCCCCTGTCCTAGTTTTGCATTAGAGCCCCCCCAGATATCCAGTCTGCCCCCTATCACCACTGTTGGATCAAGTCCGGCAGCCGTAAGGATTGACCCTATCATGGAGGTCGTCGTTGTCTTCCCGTGAGCACCGGCAACCGCAATGCCGTATTTGAGGCGCATCAACTCTGCCAGCATTTCTGCCCTCGGGATAACTGGTATATACTTTTCTCTTGCTTCAACAAGTTCGGGATTATCTTCTGGTATGGCGGATGAATAAACTACTACGTCAGCCCCCCTGACGTTTTCCTTTCTGTGACCTAAGAAGATCTTACCACCCAGGTCTGAGAGTCTCCCAGTTACGGCCGAATCTTTCAAGTCGGAGCCGCTAACATCATATCCGAGGTTAAGCAAGAGCTCGGCGATCCCGCTCATGCCGATGCCCCCAATACCCACAAAATGAATGTGCTTGGCTTTACCGAATGTTTGCATGGCGTACCATCTCTATAAGGTTGTCGGCAATTACCCCCGCTGCATCAGGTTTTCCGGCTGATCCAGCTGCCGCCGCCATATTTTCCAGCGCCTTCCCATCTTCCATATATCTAGCAATAGCATCTGCCAGCCTGTCGCCGCTCAGTTCTTCTTCAAGGATCATTTCAGCCCCACCTCTTTGTGCAATAATGCCGGCATTTGTTTCCTGGTGCCTGTTCGCTGCATAAGGATAAGGGATCAAAATAGAAGGTTTACCAAGAGCGGCAAGCTCTGCGACAGTGGTAGCCCCTGCCCTGCTCACCACCAGATCTGCTTCAGCGTAAGCTTTCCCCATTTCCCGGATAAATCCACTCACCTCCACTTTAAACCCCTTTTGTTCGTAAGCTGCAAGTACCCTCGAGTAATCTCTTTCACCGGTCTGATGAATTACACTTGGTGCCTTTCCTTTTTTGTTCAAGATTTCGAGGGCTTCCATAAAGGCATCATTGATCGCACGGGCACCCTGACTTCCTCCCAGGACCAGGACCGTAAAAGCGTCGCCCCTCTTCTCACCCGGTTTCTCCCCCTCAAGAACTTCCGGCCGGATAGGATTTCCGGTTAACAAAATATTTCCCCCTGAGAAGTGCTCACTGCTCTCCTCGAAGGAAATAAACACCCTGTCAACAAACCTGCACAGAAGGCGGTTTGTCAGGCCGGGAAAGGAGTTCTGCTCATGAATGGCGGTAGGGATTCTCATGATTTTTGCTGCAAGCAGCAGAGGCCCTGCGGAGTATCCCCCTACGCCGAGTACCACGTGAGGCGAAAACTTCCTGACTATCTTGAGCGATTGAAACAGACTCCACGGAAGCTTCATTACCACCAGGGAACCCTTCTTCCACCCTCTTCCCTTGATTCCTTCCACACTTATTGAAGCATGTGGAAAGCCTGATTCGGTAATGATACGTGTTTCCATTTTTCTGCGCCTACCAGTTACGAAAAGAATTCTTGCTGCACTGTAACGAGTCTGGATCTCCTTTGCCACCGCAAGCCCGGGAAAAAGATGGCCGCCCGTGCCACCGCCCGCGATAACAACGCTTATGCTCTCGTCCCTCGGCTCATTCATCGCCTTGAAGATATGTTTAAAAGAATCCCAATGCCCAGCAAACTGATCATCAAAGAAGAGCCCCCGTAGCTGATCAGCGGAAGGGGAAGCCCCTTCGTGGGCAAAAGACCCATTACGACTCCTATGTTGATCAGCACCTGAAGGCCCAGAAAAGTGCTGATACCCAGGGCCAGATAGGTGCTGTAAAGGTCCGGAGCATTAAGAGCGATCTGGATGCCTCGAAGCACCACCAACCCGAATAGAACAACCACCGCCGAAACTCCTATGAAGCCTATTTCCTCAGCAATAATCGAGAGGATAAAATCCGTGTGGGGTTCAGGCAGGTAAAACAGTTTCTGCTTGCTGTTTCCCAAACCCACACCAAAAAGGCCGCCTGAACCAAAGGCGAGAAAGGAGTTTACAATCTGAAAACCCAGACCCTGAGGGTCTTGCCACGGGTTTAAGAAAGCCCACCAGCGCTTCAGCCTGTAATCCGCCCGCCAAATAAGCCAGAAAAGAGCAGGCATGGACAGGAGCACGATTCCCACTAGATGAAAGAAGCTGACTCCCCCAACAAAAAGCATAATCAAAAGCCAGGTGCCCACGATGACGACCGTGCCAAGATCCGGTTGAAGAAGAATTAAGACCATAAACGCGCCTGCCACAACCAGGTGGGGAAAAACTCCTTTTGAAAAAAAAGACATGTTGGGCCCTTTTTTGGCCATTGAATAAGCAATGTACATTGCAAGAGAAAGCTTTGCGAGCTCCGAGGGTTGAAAAGAATAGCCTGCAAAACGGACCCATCTGCTAGCGCCGCCAACCTTCACACCTACCCCGGGGACGAGCACCACAATCAGCAAGCTGAAACTGAGTAGAAGAAATGGGTACACTAGCTTGCGGTAAACCGTAGCGGGAATATTCTTGGCCAGCATCATGATGCACAAGCCTGCAAGTGAGAACATGGCCTGGCGCTTCAGGTAGTAGTAGCTGTCGCCTATTTTGTGTTCAGCCACGAAAGAGCTAGCACTGTAGATTGCCACCAGGCCAAAGGCCACCAGCAAAAGTGTGGGTATCAGCAGAAAATAATCGTACCTGAAGTTTTCCTTTATCTCATCAATTGCCATGAACGAGCTTCCTTACCGCCTCTTTGAAAACGTTGCCTCTTTGAGCGTAATCTGAAAACATGTCAAAACTGGAGCATGCAGGGGCAAGAACAACCACGTAGCCCGGTTTTGCTGAAAGAAAAGCCTGGGAAACTGCATCCTCCATGTCTTCGGCCACTGAATAAGGGACCGTGCCCTCAAACCACTTTGCAATCAGGTCTTTCGACTCCCCCAACAATACAGCCCTTTTTACCTGTTTCTTTGCAACCTTAGCGAGTTGGGAGTAATCCCCTCCTTTGTGGCGACCGCCGGCAATAAGCACCACGGGGGAGTGAAAGCTGGAAATCGATTTTGATGCAGCATCTACATTTGTAGCTTTTGAGTCATTGTAAAAATCAATACCATTAATCGATGCCACATGCTCGAGTCTATGGGGAAGCCCCTTGAATCCGTCTATAGCTTGCTGAATCAGAGCGGGCTCTAATCCCAGCTCGAGCCCGACGAGAATTGCAGGCATCAGATTTTCCATGTTGTGCCTTCCCGGCAAGGAGAATCTTTCAACACTGAAGAGGTATTTATCTTTTTCGTGCAAGAAGGCTTTCACTGATGTGCCATTCATAAAAGCATGGCGATTGCGTTTCTCCTGCCAGCCGTATCGCAACACACGCAGCCCTTTTTGGGTAGGAGTGACTTCGCGAAGAAGCCTGTCATCATCATTAACTATCGCTGTGTCACCTTTTTTCATGTTTTGAAATATCTTTAGTTTTGACCGAGCATAGGCTTCGAAGCTTTCATAACGGTCCAGATGATCGGGGGAAATATTAAGTATGATGGCACATGTCGGGTGGAACTTTTCCACTGCATCCAACTGAAAACTGCTGACTTCTACCACCGCGTAGTCGGCACGCTCCCCTTCTGCAGGGTAATCAATCAGGGGTCTTCCTATATTTCCTCCAACGAAGACCCTGCACCCCGCACCCTCGAGCATAGAACCTAGGAAAGCAGTAACCGTGGACTTCCCGTTGGTTCCTGTGACAGCCAAGATGGGAATTTCTATTGCCCTTGAGGCCAGTTCCATTTCTCCTATAACTGGAATGCCTCTCTCCCTTGCTGCTTTAAGCGGCCCGATATCGAGTGGCACACCCGGGCTTATAACGATCAAGTCCGAATTCAGAAAGCTGCTTTCCCTGTGGGTCCCGCACTCCAGCCTAACCCCAAGTTCCCGGACTTCGAGGATCAGGTGCGGATCCAATTCGTCCCCCGTCTTTATTTCGCTAACACTCACCCGGGCCCCCTTTTTGGTCAGGTAGCGTGCTGCTGAGATCCCGGATTTTCCCAGTCCGACCACGAGTACCTTTTTCCCGGCTACCTTCATTTAACCTTCCCGCACACATTTACCTCAGTTTTAAAGTGCTTATGGATAATAGTGCCAAAATTATTGCTATGATCCAGAAGCGAACAGTTATTTTCGACTCCGGCCATCCTTTTAGCTCAAAATGGTGATGCAGCGGCGCCATGCGAAAAATCCGTCCCCCTCCGGTCATTCGAAAATAGGCAACCTGGAATATGACGGAAAGAGTTTCAACAACAAAAAGCCCGCCTACTAGGACAAGAACGATCTCCTGCTTAGTGATGACCGCAACCGTTCCGAGAACAGCCCCCAGGGGCAGCGAGCCCACATCTCCCATGAAGACATCGGCAGGAAAGGCGTTGTACCACAAGAACCCCAAACCGGCCCCCACAACTGCTCCACATGCCACTGATAGTTCTCCCGCTCCAGCCACGTATGGTATTTGAAGGTAGGAGGCAATCTTGACGTGCCCTGCCAGGTAAGAGAAAATCACATAGCTGCCAAATGCAATAACAATCGGGCCAATGGCAAGACCGTCCAATCCATCCGTAAGGTTAACTGCATTTGAGGCTCCCACAATAATAAAGATTGCTAGCACAATATAGCCTATCCCCAGATCTGGGCTCACATTCTTGAAAAAGGGAAGATTCAACCGTGTGTCATAACCGGGAAAGTAGTACAAGCTGAGCGCCACTATCAGGGCCACGAGCACCTGGAGGGAAAATTTCGCTTTAATACTGAGGCCGCGACTACTTTTTCGAACTGTTTTCAGGTAATCATCTAAAAAGCCAATCGCGCCAAAGCAGCCCATCACCAACAGGACAAGCAGAACATAGATGTTTCTGACATCAGCCCACAACAGGGTCGAAATTATTACTACGGGGAGTATGAGACATCCTCCCATTGTAGGGGTACCTTCTTTAGTCTTGTGGTTTGGGGGACCATCTTCCCTGATTGGCTGGCCTATCTGCATCTGTTTCAGCTTCCCGATCACCCACCCTCCAAAAAAGAGCAGTAGAATAAGAGCAAAAAGGCTGGATATGATGGTTCTGAACGTAATGTAACGGAAAACATTCAGCCATGAAATGTCAGCATGAAAAAAATATATTAGTTTGTAGAGCATTAAATGATCCTTTGCTTTTCAGACTACCTTTCGGACTAAAGGGTTGCTTTTCCCAGCGCTGAAGCCACCACTTTCAAAAACATCGGAATCTGAAAGGGTTTTCTGAGAAAGCCTGCAACCGGTGGAATCTCGTTTCCAATGCTTGAAAAATCGACGGAGTTGCCGGTCATGACAATAATTTTCTCCCTACGTCCCTCTTTTTTCATTTGTCTGAGGAGCTCAATACCGTTTACTCGCGGCATGTTTATGTCAGTGACCAGCAAATCAAAGCGTCTCTTCTTCATCTGGTTCAGAGAATCCTCGCCATCTCTTGCAAGTGCGACCTTAAACCCTTCGCCTGAAAGAGCATCGTAGAGAAGCATCCTGATGCCCGCTTCGTCGTCAGCTACCAAGATCTTTTTTGTTCCAGCCACCTGGCTTTTCCTCCCGGCACTAGTTTTTTAGTAGATCGACTACCTTATCAAGGCCTGTAAGGCGCGACCCCTTCAGGAACACCACGTCATCCCTGGCAATCAGCTCCCGGATCTTCTCTGCCATTTCGCTGTGCGATGTGGCTACAAACGTTTTCTCAGGTGGAAACCCTTTTTCTGCCGCCCCCCTTACCATTTCCTGCGCATGATCACCAAAGGCCAGGAAATAACTCGCTCCTGATTCAGCTACTAAGCTGCCAGCTTCAAAATGCGCACGCTTGGTTTCTTCCCCCAACTCCAGCATCTCTCCCAGCCCTACGATCAATTTCCCCTTTTCTTGCACAAAACTCTTGAGCGATTGCATTGCTGCATTAAGAGACAAGGGGTTGGCGTTGTAGGTATCATCCACCAGGGTGGCGCCACCAGCCAGTTCACTTACAGTAAAGCGGCCCTGAATGCCCCTGAATAGCCGCAGACCCTCTGCAATTTGCTCTGCAGGCTTATCCAGGCAAAAGGCTACGGCAGAGGCTGCAAGCGCATTAAAAAGATTTTGTATGCCGGGTACATTTAATTTGACTGCAACTGTTTTCTCCCCGTATTGAAGCTCAAAGGAGAGGCCTTTGGGGCCCATGTTCTGCACTTTGTCGGCTCTCAAATCATTTTTTGGCCCAAGGCCGAAGGTAACTTTCTTGCGGTTAAACGGAGATGCTGCCTCCATCAAAAGCTGGTCATCTCCATTTAAAACAACCAGGGCATCAGGTGATATTTTTTCGAGGAGCTCCACTTTGGCTCTGGCCACCCCTTTAAGATCCCCTACACCCTCGAGGTGAGCTTTACCCACGTTGGTGATGACACCTATGGAAGGATCAGCTATTTCGGTCAGGCGGCCGATCTCTCCGGGTCGATTCATTGCTATCTCAAGTACGGCTGCCTTGTGTCGGTCATCAAGTGAAAGCAGAGTAAGCGGCACTCCTATCAGGTTGTTAAAGTTCCCCTTGCTCTTGAGCGTTTCGTTGCTGAGTTGCAGAATACTTGCTGTCATTTCCTTGGTTGTGGTCTTGCCGGCACTGCCGGTAACGGCTATCACTGCCACATGGTGCTCAGCTCTCCACCATGCTGCAAGATCCCCAAGAGCCTTCAAGGTGTCCTGCACGTATATCACCGAGATCTCTTCGCGCAGTATTGACGATGGACAGTCCCTCTCAAGAACAAGGCCACTGGCTCCATTTTCAACAGCTTTTAAGGCGAAATCATGACCGTCATACTTTTCTCCTTTAAGGGCCCAGAAAAGGTATCCTTGAGAGATTTGCCGGGAATCCGTGCTAAGGCCGCGAAACACATGCTTTCGGCTGCCGCTGATCCGAGCTCCTTGGAGTGCTGAAACAATCTCCCCTGCTGTAATTTCTCTCCACCTGGCAGTCATCAAACTCCCCCGGATAGGGCCATAGCCGCCTCTTCCCGATCATCGAAATGAACTCTTTTGTTGCCGATAATCTGGTAATCCTCGTGCCCTTTGCCTGCTATCAAAACTATGTCTTCATTTTCAGCAATGGAAATAGCCATTCGGATCGCTTTGCGCCTGTCAACTTCAACAAGATAGCTACCTCTGGCCAGGGGGCTATCCTCCACAGGCCAGCTGACTTTCTTGGAGCCTGAATCCCTAGTTCCCTTCTCAATCTCAGCAATGATGGATGCTGGGTCTTCGCTCCGGGGATTGTCTGAGGTGACAACAACGAGGTCACTGTGCTCCCCTGCAACACGTCCCATTTCATACCTCTTCCCTTTGTCTCTGTCGCCTCCACATCCGAAAACCGTGATCACTCTTGCGCCGGTCAAAGGCCTCAAGGACTGAAGAACCTTCAAAAGAGCATCGGGTGTGTGCGCGTAGTCAACCACAACCATAGCTCCCTGGAGGTTCCGGACAATTTCAAGGCGACCGGGAACCACAGTAAGGCTTTCCACTCCCCTTGCAACCGCATCCTGGTCAGCCCCAAGCGAGAAGGCAGCGGCTGCCGCGGCAAGTATATTGTAAATATTATGGTATCCCAGGAGAGGAGAGTGAATCATTTTTGTTCCAGCCGGAGTAATCAGCCGGGCCTTAATACCTTGTTTGCTTGCCGATACATTATCTGCCCGCACATGACATTCTGTGCCAAGGCCGTATGTCAACTTGCGAACCCCGGTCAGTGAAATAAGCTGTTCGCCTCTAGGATCATCCAAGTTTATAACAGCAACAGGGTCGCGTGCAGGGTTAACTTTTTCGAGGCAGCGGAAAAGATTGCTCTTTGCGTTGAAATAGGCTTCCATGCTTTTGTGGTAGTCGAGGTGATCTCTTGAAAAATTTGTGAACACTGCCACTCTGAAAGGGCAATCAATTGTCCTTTTTTGGTCAAGTGCATGAGAAGAAACTTCCGTGATTGCATGTGTTACCCCTGCATTTGCCATTTCCCGCAAAAAGCGCATAAGATCCACGGATTCAGGTGTGGTGACAGGAGCGGGAAAGATCTTCTCCGAATAATGATAGCTTATGGTCCCTATTATCCCCGGGTTCGCGCCCCAGACTTTTAATATTGACTCCAGGATGTAACTGGTTGTTGTTTTCCCGTTAGTACCGGTGATACCTATGAGTTCCATTGCTTCAAAAGGTTTCTGATAAAAATTCGCTGCAAGTTTTGAAAGTGCCCTTCTTGAATCCGGAACTAGTATCCTTGTGCCAACGTCCGGCATTTTTTCAAGGCTCTCCCCCACCACTGCAACAGCACCCATTTGAACTGCGCTCTGCAGGAAGTCGTGACCGTCAAGTCTGGTTCCCCTTAAAGCAACAAACATGAATCCAGGTTCTACCTTCCTAGAGTCATAGACAAGGCCTTGCACTTCCTGATCGGGATCACCAAGGAGTTCATAGTCATCCAAGCCTTCCAGCATTTTGCCAAGCTTCATTTCTCAAATGCTCCGGCATGGGCATTCCTGCCTGCTAAGAGCGACACGAGCCCTTGCAATTGGGGAACAGCCCCCCACACATCCGTGTTTTCTCTTCCGGCTGTTTTCAAGAGGTTCCCTCCTTTTTAGATCGGGGGATGAAAACTAACTTTGACTTTCGATATTTTCCCAAGTGGATGTCCTGCTTTTGGACTTTGCGATACTGCCAGTCCGGTCCCCTCCAGCACTACTTCCAATCCAAGAGACCTGGCTTCCCTGAGCACATCCCGCATTGTCTGTCCTGTGAAATCCGGAAGGAAATCAGGATTGATTTCTCTTACCTTTGACTCCAGAGATCGGTCGGGACGCGAAGGGAATTTTTGTTTCTCTTCTTTATTTTTAACGAGCACAAGCTGTGGATGAACACCTAGATGATTCAGACTCCATGCGCCAACTTCCCTGAAAACGGGGGCTGCCACTACCCCACCGTACCTGTTCCCCTGGGGTTCATTCAACATAACAAGTATAACAAGTTTCGGCCTGTCTACCGGAACAAAACCCACGAACAACGACACGTATTTTTGATTAGAATAGCTCCTGGTCCGAGGATCCACCTTTTGAGAGGTCCCTGTCTTTCCTGCCACCCTGTAGCCTTCTATTGCGGCCAGCGAACCTGTTCCTTCTTTACTAACCACGTGCTCAAGAATTTCTGCGACCTTGCTTGCTGTCTCGGCTGAAATGACCCGCCTCACCAACCTAGGAGGAGTTTTTCTGATCACCTTCCCCTCCTCATCTCTTATTTCTCTGACCAGGTATGGCCGCATAAGCCTGCCTCTATTGGCAATGGCAGCCATGGCCATGACCAATTGCAGAGAGGTGGCTGTCATGCCCTGCCCGAAGCAAATGGTAGCTTTTTCGATTTCTTTTGCACTTTCAACGGGTCTGACAAAACCGCTCCTTTCTCCGATCAAATCTATTCCTGTTTTGCGGCCAAATCCAAATTTTCTTAAGTACTCGTAGAACCTTTCATAGCCCAGTTTTTCTCCTATCTTCACTGCGCCTATGTTACTTGAGAAGGCAATGATTTCCCGTACTGAAAGGAAATCATATCCTCCTGCGTGGTGGTCATGTATAATACGCCTGCCGACCCGGTATTCTCCTTTCTCGCAATAAAATTTCATGTCAGGAGAAATAGTGCCGCTATCAAGGGCGGCTCCCAGCAAGAAAGCCTTAATAACGGAACCCGGCTCGTAGCAGTCGGTGATGGTTCGGTTTCTCCACTGATAAGAGTGATACTTCCAGAAAACGTTTGGGTTGAAGGAAGGAGAAACCGCCATGGCCAGAACTTCTCCGCTTACAGCATTGACGATAACGCACTGGCCGCTCTTTGATTTTGTTTTAGCAACCGCGGCATTAAGAGCTTGCTGGGCCCTATACTGAACATCTTTGTCAATGGTTAAGACCAGATCATGAGTTTCGCGTCCGTCGGAGACCACTCGGCTCACATAGAAGGGGCGGCCAAGAGCATCACGCATTTGCACGAGTCTGCACTCTGGTCCTCTCAGGATTTTATCATATGCCTTTTCAAGGCCCTCAAGACCTTTGTGATCGGTTCCGGCAAAGCCCAGCACATGAGCGGCAATCTCTTTCCCGGGATAGTACCGTCGTGATTCCTTTGTAAAACCGACTCCCTCAAGATGGAGTGATTTCACTTGCTTAACTTTGTCCGGCTCCTCCCTTCGAACCAGCCACACAAAGGGACGCTTGCTATTGAGAACGCGGAAAATTTTGCTCTGCTTGACTTGAAGTGTCCGGGCAAGTTTTCTTGAGGCAAGCAGCTTCTCCTTTATTAGGGCGGGACGTGCATAAATTGAGTCGACGCTGATGCTGACAGCCAATTCATGCCCTTCTCTGTCGTAAATCGTACCCCTTTTTGAAGGCAGTCTGATAACATCTCTATATCCTGCAAGGGCGATGGAGGTCAGCCTCTCCCTTTCAAGGACTTGAAGCTGGTAGGCTCTTGAGAGAATAATTCCCAGTCCCCCCACAAAAAAAAATGTAACCACATATATTCGGAACCTAATCCAT
>Ga0180301_10000537_pt1 | contig 29294 bp, 53 predicted proteins | sample GuaBasSediGuay16_FD_121797 | JGI IMG/M metagenome (GOLD analysis project Ga0180301, IMG submission 121797) | Subseafloor sediment microbial communities from Guaymas Basin, Gulf of California, Mexico - Guay16, Core 4569-2, 12-15 cm | ecosystem: Environmental > Aquatic > Marine > Hydrothermal... | reverse complement strand
GATTTATGCTTTGTTAAGAGCAAAAAAAGAAAAAGGGCGAGTGGGGAGAGATGCGGGAGGTGTTCTGTTGACCGAGATTAATTTTGATTTTATCCTTTATAAATTTAACGGTTCGGTGGTATCGTGAATTTAGAGGACATAATTGCGAGTGGGGAGAGTCAGCTTGACCGTGAGCAACCGTATGTTAGTATTCATTTAAAGAAGTTTCCGACTGATTTGTATAATATGATTTTACAAAAAGAACCCTTGTTTGGTTCAGTTGCGAAGGCAACAAGAATGATAACCAAGTGTGGGTTGGTCAATTTTAATGAGTATCCAGTGGAACTTAGCAAGGTTTTGTTGGTTGTTCATGACATGTATTTGAGTTATAGTATTTTTTATCCACCAGCTGTTTCGTTTAAGCTGAGGTCAGTTTTGATGACGTATTCTTTTAGAGAAGTGAGGCATTTTAGAGTTTTTTGGTGGGTCGGTGAGAAAATAGATGAGCTGTGTAATGATTTGTTTTTATCAAAAACAGATGTTGTTGTGTATTTAGCTGCACTTGGAATGTATAATTCCCACATGTTCCAGAAGTATAAGACGTATCTTGAGCGATATATTTCTGGTTATAGGAACTATTTGCAGGAAGTTAGTTCATTTTCACGTGACCTTGCAAGTCATTTAGTTAGTGTTTATGGGTCACATAATTTGTTGGATGAGTTTATTGAAAGATTGAAGCAACATAAGTGCAACCGTTTTTTAGATATTTTGAGAGGTGTTATGGATGGAAGCTTGTGATGTTGATATTACCAAGATGGAAGAGTCTTTTAATCGTCTTGGGAACTATGATTTAATCAGAACAGTCAACTTGATTAATTTGTATATAAGAGCTTGTAAGAAAGTTAAGGAGAAGTTTTTGTCGGAAATTTTGAGAAGATACGAGAAAGGTGAGATAAAAGATTTGTCAGCTCTTGATTATGCTGATAGGAACGTTATTATCAGTTACATAAAAAGGAAGAATGCACAAGTCAAGTCGTCTTTGGATGGTTGGATTAACAGATAGGAGGTGATGATGGAGTGTATAAGTGTCCGATTTGCGGAGATTGTGTGGTAACTCTGCAGTCCTTGAGACGGCATATCCAGACCTTTCACTTGACAAACGGGTGTCCAGTGTGTGGCATGCGAGTGAGCAATGACGAGTTGAAGAAGCACTTATACGAGAAGCACAGGGAACTATACGATTTGTTATATGGAGATGCACGAGATAGGGATATCATAGAGAACAACAAGAAGTTCCGAGCTCGTGAGAGTGATTTGAAGTATCGTTGTCCGTTTTGTGGAAGACGTTTCAGCACCTTCTTTAAGTTACGACAGCATGCACTGGTAACCCACAAGAGTAACGTATGTCCAGTGTGTAAGAAGGCATTTGATAATATAGATGTTCACTTGGCATTGATTTCAAAAGAAGATGAACGGCATAGACCGTATTTCCTGTTGCTTCACCACAAGGGTATAAGCAGAAGGAACAAGCAATTTAAAGAGTTTCTTGAGATGGGATACGGGGATTATTTTTTGGTGAGAGAATGAGCTTGTTTGATGAAGCTTTAAGGAACTTTAAAGCTCCAAAGTTCAGACCATATCAGAAAGAAGCTCTGAAGGATGTATGTGAGGGTTTAGAGAGTTACGACTATGTTTTCTTGTGCCTACCAACAGGAGTTGGAAAGACTCTAATTAATATGGCAGTTGCTTTGAGTTTCGAGAAGAGCTTTTATCTGGTGACGACAATTAATCTCCAGAACCAGATTATGAACGACAGGTATCTCAAAGGAACGTGCTACTTAATCAAAGGTAGGGAACACTACCAGTGTTTATCTTTGAAGGAGAACACTTGCAAGTTTGGTAAGTGCAGATTGGATAAGCACTATTCCTGTCCATATACCTGTCCTTACAAGGAAGCAAAAGAGAAAGCAATAAAGTCCCAAGTGTGTTTGACAACCTTAGCATATTTTGTTTCAGAGGGTTTTGTTGGTAAGCTTGGAGATCGTGATTTATGTGTAGTTGACGAGGCACACAATACACCAGATTTGTTATTAAATTTTGTTTCTTTAAGCTTTCGATTTAAAGACAACTATAACACCTTTGATGACTTGGTAGTTGCGATTGAGGACAGGTATCTTGAGCTTTTGGACGAGTTAGAAATGTTAGACGAGATACCTAACAAGTCGGAAGATGAGATAGAAAAGCTTGATGAAGTTCAGAGAGAAATAAGAAAAATTGAGATATTCAAGCAGAATGCTGATTGTGAGTGGGTTCATGAGAAGCATCAGTTAAAGAAAGGATACAAGTATGTTCTTAAGCCATTGAGATTAAACAGGTTTGCGAAGTTCCTTTTACTCAGGAGAGCTAAGAAGTTTATCTTCTCATCAGCGACAATTAACGCTGAGCTGTTAGCAGATGAGTTAGGCATTGAGGAATACAAGTTAGTAGAGTATCCTTCATATTTCCCAGTTGAAAGAAGACCAATATACATAGTTCCAGCAGGAAAGATGACAAAAACAGGTGGTCATTACAACCTTAATATTGATTATGTGGTAAGAATTGTAAGAAAAATCCTTGAGCTAAATCCAGACTACAGGGGTTTAATTCACACGGTTTCCTATCAGACAGCAAAGGACATTTATGACCGACTAATAGGCACAGGTGTCGAGGGTAGGTTAATTCTCCACAAGCAGAAGGATTACGAGATAATTGACAAGTGGCAGGAAACAAAGAACGGTGTTCTGCTATCACCAGCTTTGTATGAAGGAATTGACTTACCATACGACAAGTGCAGGTTTCAGGTTTTAGTTAAAGTTCCCTACTTGAGCTTGGATGACGTCAGAACAAGAGAAAGATTAAAGAGAGGTGATTGGAAGTGGTATAATGGTTCAGCGATTATCAGAATCGTTCAGGCATACGGTAGAGCTGTAAGAGCTTTTGATGATTATGCCAAGTTTTATATTCTTGACTCTGCTTTTATTAAGTTATATTTGAGAAATAGAGCTCAGTTTCCCAAGTATTTTAGAGATGCAGTTAGAGTGGGGGTGAAGACGAATGATAGTTTTGGACTTCAATGGTAACTCTTTTGAGTTCCTGAAGGCATTAGCCAAGTTTGATGAAGAGGATAATTGCTTGTTAGTTAGAGGAGATGCTATTCCACTGCTTCAGCTTTTACCCACGAGATATGTTGACCTTATTTTAACAGACCCACCATACGATCCACCAGATGATAACCCAGAGCAGACCTATATGAAAGGTTTGTCAGGTGTTCAGAAGAAAGTGGTTGCAAAGCAATATGCGAGAATACTCAAGTGGACAGGAAGTGTTTTCACTTTTTGTGGTTATTCGGATGTGTTCAAGTGGTATGAGCTGTTTAGAAAGCACGGGTTAATATTTTGCAGGCACTTAGTTTGGTGTTATTCTAATTGCACTTCTATCAGATTTACCAGCGTTCGTAGGTTTAAGTCAGCGTTTGACGAGATTTTGTGGTTTGCTCGTAGTAAGGACTGGTATTTCGACAACTCTGGCAGTGTTGAGCTTAATTGGTTTAACGAGCCATCTTTTGTCGGATGGCGTAGGTCTGCGGAAGACAACCCACAAGAGAAGATTGGAGTTACACCAAAGCCGTTGAAGATTTTGAGAGTAGCAGTAAAACGTTTATCTCCAAAGAAAGGTGTTGTGTTAGATCCCTTTATGGGACTTGGTTCATCAGGAATAGCATCTTTACAGCTTGGAAGGAAGTTTATTGGTTTTGAGATAAGAAAGGATGTTTTCAAATTAGCAGTTGAGAGAATAAAGAGGAACTTCAATTCATTAGAGAATTATTGAGGTGGTGTGTGTGGTTAGTAGTAATAATGCTAACACAAGGAACAACAAGAATAACAACGAGCAAGAGGAACTTGGAGTATATTCTGAGTTTCTTACGAGAGGTGATTTCTCGTTAGTGGTTGCTTTGTTATATGAACGTGTTATGGTTGAACCTCAGTATGTAAAGGAAGCATACAGAAAGCTTAAAAAGGAAATTGAAAGAGTTAAACGTGAAGCAAGAAGAGGTCTTAAAATGCCAGTTGGCATTCTGGGTTCTTTTTTAGCAGAATATGGCGATATACCACACATTGACTTGGGAACGGTATCATCAGCTTTGAAGGTTTTGAGAAACAAATACACTTCAATAGCAGACCCTATGTATTACACACACGTAGAGCTTGAAGGACAACGTGAAGCATCAGTTCCGATTGAAACTTGGAAGGATGCAAAATTACACTTTAACACCATTCCAGAAGAACAACCAGATTATAAGCGTAGATACGAGCCAGATGTTCGTGATTTAAATCCTCGCATGACAAAGGAAAGAAAAACGAGTATTGTAAAACGTCTTTCAGAGTTCGGATTTTATCTATCAAAGCTTTACGAGAAAATATTGGGTTTGTCATTCATTCGTAGGTATGTTTCATTTAAAGAGTTCACAGACTATTTACCAGTCGTAACTGAATATTCCTCAAGACAACCAGATTTGATTTTAATCCACAAGGACACACGTGAGGTCATTTCTTTCGAGATTTCTTCGAGATATGAAGACCCCATTACTACTTCCTACATTCACTCAAAGCATTCCTTCTTCACCAAAGAAGGTCTAAATCTTAAAAAGCTGGTAATCATAGCACCTGCGTTCACCGAGAAAGCAGTTATGTATGCAGAGGAACTTGGTGTTTCCATAGAGAGGTTTCCAGATAAGTTTCCAGTTGTAGAGCCAAATGCACCATCATTTGCTCGTAGGATAGTTGTTCGTGAGAGAACGTTAGTTCCAAGAGATGAACTACCAGTTGGTTTGGTTTGCGGTTACAGAGCTGTTTTGAACTTTGCCGAGCACAGCATCTACACCGTTGGTCAGCTTTTAGATTTGCACGATAAGGCTATGCAGGGAAAAGAGCCTGAAAGAAGCACTTTACGAGACATTATAAGAAAATCACCATTTTCTCGTGTGACTGCAAGATACACCGACATAGTTCGGAAAGCATCTTCTTTACCTTTTATCTACACTACCTACCCATTAGCTCATAGACCTGTGGCACGATTTTGTTCTGATATGGATGTGGTTGCTCGTGAATATACTCGTAGACGTGAATACTACTACCACACTCGTATCCTGCGGATTTTGGGGAAATATTTATAAATTGTATTATTAATATTATTATTAATAGTATTTGTTTTGGAAGGAGGTGGTGAGGGATGCCAGATGAAAAGTCTGATAAGAAGAAGAAAGATAAGAAGACCATAAAGAGGATAATAACCATATACGGCAAAGATTGTAAGGTGAAAATAGACACAGGCAAGAAGAAAATACTTGCGATGGAAGGAGAAATCGACCCAGATTGGTTGCTCCTGAAGTTAGAGGAAAACGGCATTGATTTGAACGACTATGAGGAACTTAAACTTAATGTCGAGGTTGAACGAGCCATCAGAGAAAAAAGAAAGAAAGCAAAGGTTGGTAAGAACCAAGCAACCTTAGAGAGGTGGTTTTAGTGGCAAAGCAGTTGTTAATGATTGTTGATGACAAGGATTATGAGTTTTTAAAGGCTTTCAAGGAGCAGAACAATTACACTTGGAACGAGGTTGCAGAGTATCTTATTTCTTTGTTGAAGAAAGAGTTGAAGATGCAAGAGGTGGTAGTTCAATGATTTCCAGAAGAATGCTCAGGGAAATATTATCAGAGTATTGTCCAAGAATTGGTGAAGATGCATTGGACTTCCTTGAGAACTACTTTGTTCAGTTAGCACACGACATAGGCAAGAAAGCTTCTTTAATCCTTGATGCAAAGAGCAGGAGAATATTAAGAAAAGAAGATGTAGCACTTGTGTTGAATTTGGTAGGTGGTGTTAATGTTAATGAGGTTGGAAAAAGCACGACCAATAAAGCATTATAAGCAGTATTCCTATCCTTTCTGTTTTGATAAAATCTATGTTGATGAGTTTAAAGAGGATTATCACAGGTTCAGTAAAGAGCTCAGGAAGTATGGAATTAATTTATACTTCGGAGACCACGAGATTTTCTGGAACTACAACGGAGTCACTGCGGTTGTTAAAGAAGATGGGGTGTATTTCGACAAGGAGTTCTATAATAACAACAGGAACAAGTGCGAACTTTTTTCTTACACTGTTGTATCCATGTTAGCCTCATTCGGATATGTTTCCAGATTCAGGAGGTGTTAGTGTGAGCCTGTTGGAGATATTGAGACCTTTTTTGCCACAAGTAAGATCGGCATTTAAAGAATATGGAGTAGAGGATATAAAGTATGGTTTTGAAGGCAACCGACTTGTAGTGAAATTCGTCATCAGTAAAGACAAGCTACACAAGGTAAAGGATGAACTACCAAAGGCACTCGGACTTGCAGATGAAAACAGAGCTCTTATGAAAATGGTCGGAATAGAGGATTTCAAGGTTAAGAGCGTTGAAGATGGACTGGCATTGATAATCGACTGTGCATCAGACGATGTCCGAGTGACCTTATGTGATTTATTTGATGAGTTAAGAGAGTTCGTTACGAGGTGACGGTATGACAAGCGAGTCACTCAAGAGTGTATGTGATAAACTTGATGATATAAAAGTGAGAATGGATGCAATGTTTGTTGTCCTTTTGATTGTTTTAGCAATTCAGACAGTGCTGTTATTTACCATCTGTTTGTTGTTGAGGTGATTGTATGGGTAAAAAAGTTTGGACTGAGGAAGAGTTGGAAAGGGCAGAGCAAATGGCAAGAGAAAAGATGAAAAAAGAAGCATCTGAAGAAGCAGAGAAGACTGAGGCAGAAGACAAAGGTGAACAAGAGGAACAACCAGTATACGAGTTTATGACTGCGGAAGACGAGAAGATTGCTTTGATGAAAAAGATTTCACCCGTGATAGGGAGATTAGCCCAGAAGATGAACAGGAGAATTTTAAGAGCATTTAAACAGAGATGTATCCAGAATGGTGCGAACTATGTTGAAGTTCTAACGGCACTATTTATGAGAGCTGTTGACCCAGACGATTCTGATTTTCATTCAGAAGTTGAAGCTACTATGCCAAAGCCCGACTTGCTCGATTTTCCCACTGATGAGAAGGAGGTTTTAAAGAAAGCTCGACAGTTCCTAAAAGAGTTCAGTGAGGAAGATACAATTTCCAAGTCAGTAGAGAAGCTAATAAATGTTTTAATTCAGAAGGAGATTATGAAGCTAACAGGTGGTTCTTTGTCGGATAAGGAATTAAAGAAGATACTTGAGGGTTCATAGGAGGTGATTTTTTGGCAAAAAGAAAGAAAGACCCATTAGAAGGTGTAATGACCGATTTGGTCGGCATTGTAAACAAGGCAGAAGCTTTACTTTCAGTGATTTCTTCAGGAAAACGAGAAATCGCACCAAGATACGGTTTAATTGTGTCTGATGACGAGATACATATAGCAGTTCCAAGAGGTGCACATAAGGTAAGGACTTATTCAAATGTTGTTGAAATTGAGTATCCACCTGACAAGGTTATGAGAATACCTTTACCAATGAGTGTAACTGGTTGGCACATTAAAGCTTACAACGTTCAGAATACTTTACGAGTTGACATAAGTCGATATGTTAAAGTTCCAGAGGGTGCTGTTCAATCTGGTCAAACAGTTCCGAAGAAAATCCAACCAGAAGGTCAGACAAAGAAGGTGAAACGCATCAAGAAGAAAAAACCTGAGAAGGTTGATAAGAAAGAAGAACCTGAGAAGGAGGGAGAACAATGAGTTTTTTGTCCAAGCTTAAAGGGTTGTTTAAACGTGGTGAGCCTGAGAAAATTGAGCATCGTTTACCATCAGAAGAAGAACTTGCAAGAATAGCTGAGGAAGGCTTGAAAGAAGAAGAGCTAAGAGAAAGAGAAGCATTAGCAAGTGAACTTCCAGAGAAACCACCTTATGACCCTCTAAGAGGGATGTCACCATACGAGTTTGTAAAGGAAGCTTCTCTGAAGCATTACAAGTTGTCTCCCGTAGCTTTACTAACAAAGTTAGCTTGGTGGTATCTTGAGAATACAGGTGGTTTACCGTCAGACAATTCGGACATTACAGTAGCTTTAAGAGCATTGGAGAGATATAACGAGTTAAAGCAGAAGTTCAATCAGTTATCAGGAATGGAAGACCTTGCAACTAAGCTTAACAAATACACTGAAACCATCAAGGCAATAAAGAATTTTGTTGAAGCTGTTAAGGGAAACTTTCCACCTGAGCCAAAAGAAGAGAAATCTTCCACAGCATCAGATGTTCTTGGTTTCTTGGACGATGTTTTGAGAAAGCTATCTGGTAGAAGGTGAGGTGGTGCAATGGGCATAGTTGATAGGATTTTGGGTGGTGCTTCGGGGAAAATTAAGTCGAATAAGCAACCAGAAAACCGTGAGAGAATAACAATCACAAAGGCTAAAAATCTTGCACAGGAGATTGCAATCTTTATTGAGGTTGTTGACCTGATTATAGCGGATATAGACATCGAGCCACTAACCAACCTTTATAAGCAGGTCAGAGACGATTTCAAGGTAAAAGAGTTTCTTGTTATGCAGAACTTGGCAGAGGTTGACAAAAGGGCTATGAGTTACTATAAGAAGTTAAAGAAGAAGGCAATAGGTCAGCAGTTGGTGGGTGCAAAAGCAGAGCTTTCAAAGTTGCTTGGTATAAAGGTTTGAGTTTGTTTGTATTTTGTGATTTGAAAGGTGATACCATTGGTCGACATCACAGCAGATGCGGAATTACTTGCCAGATTGGACAGATTAGAGAGAGCATATAAGCAGTTGTTGCTCACTCCAGAGTCATCCCCAGAATACAAGACCGTTAAAGAAGCATATGAAAAAGAAGCAGAAGAATTTAAGGAGTTCCTTGTTTCAAAGCTAAGGGAAGATCCTTACTATTTCACCGACATCATGATTGACCCAGAGATACCACAGTTTATAAAATCATTGGTCACAGAAGCTGTTATGAGTGTTTATTCTCCAGAGGAAATCAAAAAACTAAGCTATGAAGCAGATTTACAGCTGATAGCTTTAAAGAAGTATTTTTCAAGACAACTTGAGCAATCAAAAGCAAGGATTTACAAAAATCCATCTTATGCACCTATGTTTTCAGAAGCAGAAAAGAGAAACATACGCAGACCCTCAAGATGGATAGCAAAGCAGTATTTCAGTCGTGGTATATGGAACATAAAATGGGGTGACCCAAGGGATTATGGTGTTACAGTAACGGTAGACGATATTGCCAAGCAGAAAGATGCTGATAACGATTTTAAGCTAATGGCATGGGTTTACTATGGAATTTGGCTACCTGAGTGGGGCAAGATACCACCAGCTTGGAAGCCTTTAAAAGGTAGGGGGATGAAAAAGTGAATGTTTTTGACATCTTTTTAGGCAATCTTTTATCAGCAATTTGTTTTTGGGGTATAGCACTTCTTTTGGGTTATTTAGTTCCAAAGATATTTGCACCAAGAATAAAGAGGTGGTTACAAGAGACCATAATTCAGTTGCTGACAATCTACTTAGAGGAAGAAAACAAGAAGAAAGGGAGGAGGTGATGTCTTGAGTAAGATTGTCGAGTTAATTGAGGATATACGTAAGAGTCTTCGGAAGATGAGTGTAAAGGAGATTGAGAAGCTGTCTAATAAGATGGCTGAGTTGATACATGAGATGTCTGTTGTTATATCTGACAAAGTAAGGTTGATTGATGAGAATGTTGCTGACAGGTATTATAGCAGGGATACTGTGAATGCCTTTATGATATATGCAGAGATTTATCCGTATCTGGTTAAGAAATATGAGGCAATAGAGGAGTTTCTGGGTCTTGTTCGGTTTTTTAACGAGAGAGTGTGGAAGGTAATGGCACGAGAGAAGTTAAAAGATGAGCTTGAGTTAAAAGATGAGCACGGTTAGTGTTTTTTTCTTTTCTTTTTCTTTTTGTATTATCTTCCTTTTTCTATTTATAAATCCTTAACAATAATATTTATAAATGGTAATTTGCATATTCTAAACTGCTCGGTGGTAGCATGACGAAAGTTTTGGTTGGCGAGGAGATGTTAATACGAGCCCGCAATCCGTGGGCTGCGGTTGGAATGAGTGATAAGACCTACTACTACAGACACCCACAACCATGGGTAAAAGACCCAAGCAGAGCAAGTGCCGCACAAAAGCACATCTGGGAGCTATTCACTGCCGCAGTTCTTGAGTCGATAGAGAAATATCCAGCTGACGGTAGCTTCAGCACGTTGAGAGAAAGAGTTAAATACATCGGTTCTCTATTGAAAGGTGTTAAAGGTGCTGAGAAATTAGAGGGAACGAAATACGAATACTACATACCAGTATCTGCAAAAGAAACACATCCAAAGATTGTGGAGTTGAAGGAAAGATATGGAGAAACACCAAAGTCCAAGAAAGCAAGAGGAGAATACGTCAGCTTAGTTAAAGGCAAATTAGAAGCGTTAAAGAAAGAGCTCAAGATACCTGCCTGAAGGGGTGAGATAAATGCCTGAACTTCCAGTCGGATTAACCACAACTGAGCTTGTCGAGGACTTAAAACAAATAGTTTACATTGGTATAGGTGACACATTAGGAGATGCAATAGCAACAAGATTTCTCAAATCAGAGAAAGTAAAGAAATATGCAGGATTAATAAGAGTCGTCATTGGTGTAGTAGTCGCAACATTATTAGCAAAGAGAGTAACAGGAGAGGCAGCCAAAGTAGTTAAAGGAATTGCCTACGGTATAGGTGCAGGAGGTATAAGCCAGATAGTATCCTCATTCATAAAGAAAAAGGAAGTCACTGAGGTAGAAGTAGGAACAGCAGAAGAAGTAGCTATTCCAGAAGAAGTCAGTGAAGAAGAAGTATCTCCATCAGAAGAAGAAAAATACAAGGTAGCACTATTCTGAGGTGATAGCAAATGATGTTCGGGTTAACAGTTGTAAGACCTGACGACGTAATAAAAGGAGCTCTTGATTTAGTAATCAAGAAAGCAAAAGAGCTCTGGAAAATTGACTATGGAGGAATTTTCCCAACAGAGTCAGGTTTCGGTAAAACTTCATTAAGACCAATACACGTAGGTGTGACAGGAACTACAGACCAATGGGTTTTCAACTTAACCGAAGCAGGAAGGAACACAATCATAGACACCACGATAAGTGAAGATGCCTTCATAATTCTTGAAGGTTTTGCTAACCCACAATCATTGAGCGACAGAATTGAAACCGCACTACAGATAGAAGCTGGTGGTGACGTCTTACCAATAATCAACCTCTTAGAAGCTTATACGATGGACACAAGAATAAACAGATGGTATTTCGAGCAACCAATAGTCGTTCAACCAAGAAGTCCTTTGAAAGTTCACCTATTCGCACCAAAAACAGGAACTACAAACTTTGGTCTCATAGGAACTACAATAGCAAAGAGGAGCTACTTAATTAAGTAGCTCCTGCGAGCTTTTTTATTTTTTTATTTTTGTTTTTTGTTTGTAGTGTTTCAGTATTTGTGTGCTTCAAATAAGAAGATGTTGAAGGAGGTGGTTGTATGGACGCATTGCCAATTGGAGCTAACATCCGTGTAAGACACCCAGACGGTTCTGTTAAGTATTATCACATAGAAGCTCGTGAGCCTTTTAGATTGGTAAAAGTTCTTAAATCCACTCTTAACGCAGGAGAAGAAACAGGTTTCCAAACGATAACAGAGCTTGAACCATCCGTAAACGCACTCTACCACGTTACGATGTATTTTGACGAGAATTGTAAGCTGAAAATCAAGCATCCATCAGGTTCTGCACGTTTCGGAACAAGAAGAGCACCAGAAGCTGGTGTGATTGAAGCGGAAACTAACAAAAAGATGTTTTCAATTTTCACTGCAAGAAACGTTATCCCAGACGTAAACTTAATAAACAACGCACCTTGCAAGACAAAAGCTGTGATAGTATTTGAAGGTTTCAGATATATTATTAAAGAGATAACTCCACCAAAGCAGTATATAAACATTCAGATAGGTGGAGTTACAGAAGCAACTGGATGAGGTGATATAAATGCCAGAAGTTAGTTTGCCCTTTTATCTGGACGACACAACTGAGAAGACAATAGCAGAAATTCAGGAGGACAAGATTTTAAAAATAAAATACATCTACGTGATAAACCTTTCGGGTTCTCAGGCAACAATAAAATTAGCAGATGGTAGCACATCTTCCAATTCAGACCTAATAAACGTTATAGTTCTTGCCAGCAACGACTATGATGAGCTAACACCAAGAGATTCACCAATCAGAGTTCTTAACAAATTAACAGCGATAACCAACAACGCACCAGTTTTCGGAATAGTAACAGGAGTGGTCGAGAGCGTTGAGAGATAATTCTGCACTCATTGGAGTGCCAATAAAGTATGAACAGAAGAACGTTTCCCTGCCAAAAGGAGAACAAGTAAAGCTCATTGAGTTCAGTGGTGAGGCTTTTTTTGATTTTTTTGAGTTTACTTCTGACTCAGAGTTCACCCAGATTATAATCAAAATAGACTTCGAGCAGATTTCACCTGACTTAACCCCATACTACGTAAGACAAACAAGAAGAACCTCAGAAGGAGCTGTTTATCTGAGGTGCTACGACACAGAAGAAGGCATTTACTCAGTATGTTTCAAGCCGTTCCCATATTATCCAATCAAAACAAAACTTGAGGTTTATGCCGTAAACCAAGAAACAGATTGTTCCCTCGACTATTTATGTTACCTATGCAAGAAGGTATAGTTGGGAGGTGATATAGATGGCTGTAAGCGTAGAAGAAGAGAAACTGGAAGAGGGTTCAAAATGTGTAACAATTGCTTTTTTTGTGTTTGTTTGGAAGGAATATATAGATGAAGTCAGCACAGAGACAGTTGCCAGAGTAAACGATATATTGAAGGACCTATGTGAGGATGTTAAAACGTCTCTTGATGTTGCAATTGGCAAGAGAGACAAAATAAAGGTGCAGGATCTTATTCGCATTGTTCATACTACAGTAGATAACTGCTATACAGCAGCACGAGCAAAGATATGGGAGCTACTCCGTAGAGCAGGTCCCACATGTTTCTACACAGTATTTGCAGGATATATAAGTGAAGATACTGTAAGACGACTTGTTGTTCCGAGTTTTGAAGTCCATGGTGATGTTGTAGTAGCAATGAACGTGCTTAGGTATCACACACCAGTCATAGCGTTAGAGTATTAAGGGTAAGGTCGAGATGGTCATTCAGGTAGGAGTGTGTTCGTATGATACTGGGTGAGATTTACTCTGAGCATATAACGATTGGAATTTTTGTATTTGTTCCAGAAGATGTTTCTGTAGCTTCATCTGAAGTTTTGAATAAATGCAAGGATATCCTATCTGCAATACTTGAGTATGCAAAACATCGTATATCTCTTAGGCTTGAAGTAGAGAAGTTGGAAGAGATTGGTGCGGACTATATTGGGTATTTAGTTAAACGCTATGTTACCAGAGCCTATGAAGAGTATGCCAGTGACGTTGAAGAGTTGCTCAGTATGATTTCTCCTTCGGCATACAGAAAAGGAGTATTGTGCTATCGAGCATACGCAGGTTCGTTGGAACTCTCTACAATTGAAAAATGTCTTCGTTCTGAGTATGAAGGAATGAAGTGTCTTTGTGGGAACACAATAAGGTTACACGTGCCACCCATAAGGTTAACATAGGATTAGAGGGGTGATGTGATACTATGCACATCTATGTAGCAGTCGAAACAGTTGGAAACGTTTATGAAATGCTAAAATTCTTTGAATACGAGTTAGAAGCAAAGTATCCTGTTTCAGTTTCAAAAGTTCGTTTTTACAAAATAGAAGCTGAGAACAAGGATGCTTTACAGAAGGCAATTGATGAGTTACAAGCAAAGTGCAAGCAGAACCATTGGCGTTTCCTGTTGCTCTACGACGACTATTTCCCATCTTTTGACATCTTTAAGTCCCTACCACCTGTTTCTTTGAACTTAGCACGAGCACTATTAAAAGACGTTCATATTTACTGCATTCGAGCACCTTCCGAGCTGAAGCACAAGATTTTAGATGAGCTATACGAGAAAGGAGCACGTGTGTTGTTCACCAAAGACGACATAAAGATAAAGAACCTTTCAGGAGTTGAGGTGGAAGCAATATGAGCTTTTCTGTGAGGTGTCTAATAGCCATTTATTTCATGCCACATTCAGCTTATCTCACAGCACCTGACAGCACAAAGAGAGATTTCCTCAAAGAGCTGGACATACAACTGTCAGCTGTTAAGTCACAAGTAGAAACAAAGTATCTTTACGAGGAAGTTGTAAATTTTGATGATATAAAAGCGGTCATCTACTCATCTTTAAAAGACGTAGCAAAGCGCTTATACTACATAAATCCTTTCAAAGCATCTGTTCACATGAGGTTTATTCTCTACACAGGAGACACCAGTCGTTTAAGAAAAGAGCTCATAAACAGCGGTTTGTTATCACCAGATTGGTTGACCACAGTTTTAGAGTTCAATTTTGCGAATATGGAGGTGGTTTATTACACAAGATTTGTGTGAGGTGATAAAATGGTATTTCTGACCACAGCTTTGTATTGCTTTTACGAGCCAAAGAAAGGCAGAAGCATTGATGAGTCTGCCTTGCGTAAGGATTTGGAGGAGATTGTTTCTTTGTTAAACAAGCACATGACACCTGTGTTTGAAACCTACCAGAAGTATCTAAAAGACGTAGATGCACTTCAGTCGTGTGCTTCAGTAGCCCTGAGCTACGCATACAGGGGTCTATACAGAATAGTCCACGACAAGCTCAAAAAGTATCCATTCAGCAGGTATGCCCTGTATTGTGCGATTTTTGTCGGAAAGCAGGTTGAGGAAACAAAGAAGGTAAAAGAAATCATGGAGTTCTACATTACAATGCCTCCATTCTACAAGCCATTTGAGAAATACGTAAAAGCAGTTGAAACATTTGAAGTTCCTGTAAGCATTCCATTGCTACCGTGAGGTGTTTTTGTGTTTAGTTTTGCGGGTTTTCTGGTTTTTGCAATGGGTGTATTTATATATTCCTTATTACTAATATTTATATTGAAAAAAATCGGGAAATTTGATGACTTGCGGAAAATAAGGTGATGCCATGAAGACAGGTTTCGGAGACATACATGCAAAAATAGACGAGCTATGCAGAAAGATAATCACCTCTTCATATTATACAGACTTTGATGAGCCAATTGTTGTAAAAGAACCAGCAACAGCATGGGAGTTCGTAAGTGACAACAGTGCTCTTCACGGCACGTATATTCGTTCAGATTTAAAGGGTTCTTACGTTTTCTTCAGTTTCTTCGGAACTGGTATTTCTATACGTTTCAGAGTAGGTAACTTCGGAGTAGCGAAGATTATCATAGACAATAAGTTCGTTTATGAGTTCGACTGCTATTCTTCCTCTGAGGGATGGTATGATTATGCGTTACACAACATTTCTAACGAGAACGCTTATCATTCCTGCAAGATAGTTGTTACAGGTCGTAAGAATCCAAGTTCAACCTCACCTGCTATCGGAGTTGATTATTACTTCATTGAGGTTAAAGCAGGTGCAGTTTCTATTACGAGTGGTCAGAACGTAACTACACTAACAGATATTCAGTCAATATCAGGGGTTGCACTATCAGGTAGAGATTGGTCAGCGGATTTCTCACATCTTGGAAATCTCGATGTTCTATTATCCACAAGAGCTTCTGAGTCCACCTTGTCAGCAATTTCTTCAAACATTGATGTTTCGTTATCCACAAGGGCTTCGGAGTCCACATTGTCCTCATTTAAATCTCAAGCTTATGATGTGTCATTAGACCTTTACAAGGTTTATGAAATACCTCAACCAGTCGTAAACGACCTAATTCACAACAGTGCCACAGTAAACTCAGCAGGTTCTTCTTCATTGTATTCAATAGGTGGAGCTAAAAGAGTTGATGTGTTAATATACGTTTCATCTGTAGTTGGCACACCATCAGCAGAGTTTTTTGTTGACGTAATAGAGTCAGCATCTTCGCAGGTAATAAAGTCCTATTCATCAGGCACAATTTCCTCAGTAGGTTCATATTACATAGGAATTGATGGTCAGGCAAATGTTCTTGGAGATACAATAAGAGTTTCTTGGACAGGAGTAGATGGTTCAAATTACCTTGATGGTGTTTACACAAGATTAGTTGTTAAGCCATGAGGTGGTAATCTAAGAAGGTGGTGGCATGTCTTCTCTGCGATATCCAAAAGTTGGTGGAGTAACAAAACTTTCCGAGCTAACGATTGATGCAGATAAGGATTGGTTAAACTACAAAATAAAAAATGCTATATTACAGCCTTGTAAAATTCCAAGCTGTAAACTGTATTCACATTTTACTGCTAAATCTACAATTACAATTGATGCAAATACAAGTTATGTAACAGATAATAGTGGAGCGGTCTCGAAAACTGCGGATTACATACAGCTAAACGTTGGAATTACAAACGGAACAGATGCAAGGGTTAGTTATAATTTAGGAGATGCTGTAAACAGTTTTTTAGTTCCAACAGTCGAAGTGGTGCAAAATCAAGGAAAAAGCTACTTACTGTTACTGACTGGACAGTATGATAATAGTTCAAGTGGTGTAGGTGTACTTTGTAATTGGACAGCAGGAACAGTTGAGATAATAGCAGATAGCAACGGAGCATTCACAACATTAGCATCTGAAAGCTCTTCAGTAACTTCTTACACAAATCTAAAGTTTTATATTACAACAGAGTATGGACAGTATACGGGACATTTGGAGATTGACGGAACAGAAGTTTTAAGTGCAGATTTAACAGATTATCTTACACCAGACATTTTAGCTAATCTCAAATACTTTCAGTTGCATAGCTGGGGAGGAACGGCAAACGATAAAATACACAGATATCATTTTAATTATACTCTCACCTCTGTAGAGGAATACACAGATATAGAAAGTTTTGAGGTGTAATAAATGATTTGTAAGCTTTATTTAAGTGAAGAAGGTTGGAAAACAGAGGGTGGTATTGTAGTCAGGGATTTTAAGCTGATAAAAAAGATAGATGATGAAACGATTTTAGCACAAGTAAAAGAAGATATAGCAACAAAAGAAGAAAACATAAAGCTAAGAGAAGAAAACATAAAGCTGAGAAACAAAGTAAATGAATTAGTTGATGTTATAAACAAAGTGCATAGCTTAACGGTTGAAAGGGTGTAATCATGAGCAAAAACGTGCTGGCTTACGGATATTCTCCAGAGTTAAAAAAGTATATTCCACTCATTTTTGATGAAGAAGGTAGATTAATAGTTACTTCCGACTTTATAAGGAAGTATCCACTATACGAGATAAAAACCATTGACCTGTCTTCATCGAGAGCAAACAGCCAAATTGATGTTTCAGGTTGTTATTTGAAGGTTCTCGACGCAACAGGATATGCAGAAATAAAGGTTGGTGACTATGATTATCTACCAGCAAAGCCAAACTTAGAGCTTCCTGTAGAGTTTAGCAAGTTACTTCTCAGAAACTATGCCCAGCAGGGTGCAATATTGAAGTTGTTAATCATGAAGTCTAAAATTCCTGAAGTCACAGAGGTGGAAAAATTCATAAAGAATGACAGGTTCTATGACCCATACACAGAGTGGCTACCAGATGAGTATGATATTGTTTTTTCAGCAGATTTCACTTCAGATGGAAACTATTTGCACGTAACTCCAACATATTACATGTGTCCTCTTTATGCAGTTGCGTTGAGAACCAAGTGGGAGAAATCTTATAAGCCTTATACATTCGAGGTAAAAATACAACCTACTAAGTTCACTGGAATGTATTTTGCAGTAGGTTCTGCAGGAACGTGTCAGTTCATCTATGATGGATTTATGTTTGCTTTTGACCCAAATTGTCCAGAAACAGGAAAAACAACACTTGAAGCTGGATTTGTTGCTGGTGACGCTATTAGACTTTGGGAGTCCATACAAGTGTTTGATAACACTCAGTTACTAAACAAATGGCTTACACTGAGGTTGAACATTTATTCAGTAGCAACATCAGTTGGTGGTATTCACGATTATGAGATAATAATACCAGAACTTGGAGTAAGCTATCGCAAAACCTACACCACTTCGAGCTCATCTGAAGTCTTCACAAATTTCGTAGTTAAGGGGAATATGTTTCTCTTGTCCGATGAGGCAGTAGAAAGTTATTTGTTAGACTACTTAGACATAAAGCCAATGTGAGGTGGTATGGAGGTGGTAATGTGATAGCATCGCCAGTCATTAGGGGTAAATTCAAAGAAGATTGGTATGATTTTGTTTCATCCTACGGCACAGTAGTTCTTGCAACTTCCGACAGAGAATTTGCAGAAGAGCTTAAATCACAAGGGATAACCTGCTTGGTTCACCAGAAGTTGCCAGATAAAGTATCAGACATAACTCTTTCGAGAAACACCCTGAGATGCTACTTCCTCACAGAAACAACAGACGATTATATTCTCTGGATAGATACAACATACACACCATCATCCGACGACATAGAGAAAATACTTCAAAGAGAGGAAGACGTGGTTTTCAAACGACAAATTCCGTATCTGTTAGTTCCAGATATGGCATTTGCTCTGACCAAGCGAGTTGTTATGGAGAACGTTGCTTTTAGATATGAAGTTGGTGGAAGCTCCTGTGAGTGTTTTAACCTGTTTTATGATAGTATAAAGAGAGGCTTTAAGGTGGGGTGGATATAATGCAAGTAACAGGTTCTACCACAGATGACTGGCAAGAAGTTCTGAGATGGGCTTGTATGTATATAAACAAGAAGACCATAGTAGTATCAAATACTGGTAGTAACTCTATGGACGTTCAGGTTAATGTTACGGCACATGCTGACTCAGTGGAGCATACAAAATACAGCACAACCATTGATGCAGGTAAATCAAGCGAGTTTGTTTTAAACGATGCTTATGCACAAATAATACTAAAAGTAAAGTCCACAACATCTGGTAATCCGACAACCTTTGTGGCAGATTATGTGGGGTGGTAATTATGTGTTTTGTTAGTGAGTTGTTTGTGAGGTGATATGATGACAAAGGCTGTGTTGCCACTTGGTAAATCAGCTGCCAAGTATGTTCCTATAAAGGTCGATGATGAAGGCAAGCTTGTTCTTTCATCAGTCGGAGGAGTATCCAATTTAGATGTAAAGTTATCCACCAGAGCTTCTGAGTCCACCTTATCAGCGATTTCTTCGAACATAGACGTTCCTTTGTCTACCAGAGCATCAGAAGCAACCTTATCAGCGATTTCCTCAAACATTGATGTTTTGTTATCAAGCAGAGCTTCTGAGTCCACTCTATCGACGATTTCCTCAAATATAGATACGACACTATCAAGCAGAGCATCTGAAAGCACGTTATCAGCAATTAACAATCAGGTTTCAAAGCTTTCCTTCGATGCCTCTAACAGAGTAATAACGAACGTTCAGCACGATTTTGTGTTGCTCGACTCAACAACTACTCCACTTTCAGCAGGTGGTGTCTATACAGGTTCATGGCAACTCTGCAACGGTCTATCAAAGCTTATAGGAACAGTAATTTCCGACCAAAGCTTTGACGTATATATTGACTTCAGTCAGGATGGCTCAAACATAGACAAGTCTATAAGTGCTTCTTCATCTTCAGAGACATTATCAGATGGAACTTCTGCACAGGTGGTTGATTTCTACGTTGAACCGTGTGCACTATACACGAGATTGGTAATAAAAAACACTTCAGGTTCAGACCAGACATTCCTGAGAGGTTACATAAGAGGAAGAGTAGTCTAAGGAGGTGGTAGCAACATGACATCTTTAATGTATCCTAAGGTCTTGGCAAGAGTTGATGTAGATAATCGCACAATTGAATATGATTCACAAGGTAGGCTTAGGGTTAAAGATGGAGGGATAACTGTTAGTAAGGTCAATGGAGGTTATAGAATAACATCGGACATCTATGCTTCAAGTGAGAATCAGTATGAAAATTCTTCTACAAATTGGATGCTTGCAAACGAGATTGTTCTTGGAGATGATTGGAATCCAGATGGAACTTTAATACGTCTTAAATACGAAGTGTATTGCACGTCAGCTGGTCATTATTGTCAGATTTGGAGGAACGGTAGTCCTTATGGCACGTCACATGGGTTAATGTCGAGTGGTTCACATGTCTTTACTGAAGACCTTGTCTTTTATCCAAACGATAGAATTCAGCTGTATATAAAAGGTGCGGGGTCTCCAGAGTTTGTAGAAAGTCATTATCTATATATTCTTGGCATACAGCAACCACTTTGGCATAAATTTGCGTTTACAGTGACGAGGTGACTGATAATGACTGTGAAGAGAATTCCTTATGATAGAAGTAAAGAGAGTGAGGAAATCGAGAGAATACTCAAGGAAAATCCCAACTATAAAGTGGTTGAAATACAGAATTTGGCTGATGGGGATTATATTGTTATTGAAAGGGATTTAGAAGCGGAGCTCGATGAATTAAAGAAGAAAGTTGATGAGCTGGCATCTATTCTTAAGAGCAAAGGTGTGATATAGAGGTGAAAAAATGATTGAGTATCTGGTTGCATTAGCAGGTGTTTTAGCAGGGGCGTATTCCTACATTAGAAGCAGATTGACCTTAAAAGAAATTAAACAGATTTTAGATAAGGCAAAAGAAGTAAAACAAATATACGACGTAGCCATGCAGGACAAGAAAATAACAAAATCAGAGCTTTTAGAGATTACCAAGCAGTGCGTAGAGCTTGCCGAGCTGATAATAACCGCACTGGAGAGTGAGAATAAGGAGTGATATCCATGAGTTTCTCAAAAGGTCAAAGAAAGACCAAAAGGTGTCGCAGGGAACAGATAGAGAACCCATTTCCTTCAAATATTTATCCAGCACACGTTAAAAAAGTAATAGACGGAGACACTTTCAAAGCTTGTGTAGATTTGGGTTTTAACATACGAGTAGTCACGAGAATACGACTTGCAAGAGTAAACGCACCAGAGATACGCACCAAGAGCTTAGAGGAGAAATCCAGAGGTTTAGAAGCAAAAGATTATTTAGAGCAGTTGTTCTTCACTCACAATAATAAGGTTTATATTATGCCAAAAAAGAAAGGAAAATATGGCAGATGGATATGTGAGGTTTATCTTCCAAATGGTGAGAATTTGAACGACCTGCTCGTAAGATATGGCTACTGCAAGGAGGTGGGATAGTGTTATTCACACATAGAAGACCTGTTGATTTATTGAAGAAAGTCCAGAACGAGGTAATAAAAGAAGCTGTTTCAAGATTTAGAATGTCTTTTGGTGGATATTACCCAGACAAAAACCAGATAGGAGTTGCAGAGTTAAGAGCAAAGGACATTGGTTTACAAGCATGGAAGATGGAAGGATTAACGGTAAACGACTACAACGAGGTTTCCAACATTAAGACAGACAAAGACTGCTACATAATCCTCGAAGGAGTTTCACCAATAGACCCGACAATAACAGCAACAGAAATTCAGTTCGTAATAAACGGTAACTACTTCCCACAGATAGACATAACAGAGGCATACGCATATATGGATGCAGTCGTATGGTTACCACAGCCAATAGTAGTTCCACCGAACTCTTCATTTATCTTGAGAATATACGCACTCGCAGAGACAGTAAACCTCAAGATATTAGGAACAGTAGTCGCAAAGATGGGATACTTAATGAGATGATTTTGGTTTGTTGTCTAATCAGAAGTAAGAAGGTGATAATGTGGACGGCATTACGATAACAGTTTCAGCAACCGCATTAGTTTCATTAGCTTCCCTGTTAGGATACGCTTACAAAGTTTTACATTCCACAAGAAACCACCATTCAGAAATTTACACAGAGATAACCTCAATCCGTTCAGAGATAGCAGACCTGAGGCAAGATTTCGATGACAAGTTTAATATGCTTAAGCAGGATTTAGAAAAACAAATCCAGAACCTTGAAAAGAGGATTTTTAATGGTGAGTCAAGTTTGGCATTCAGAATAGCCAGATTAGAAGACATTTTCCTCAAAAAGGAGGTGAAAAAGTGATACCCATATTTATAACCTACCCAAAAAGAAAATCCTTGAGCTTGCCCAAGACAAGCCACATAAACATATACGGTCATGTAAAACTCCCAGCTGGAAGATATAAGCTTGTTTTGTTAGAAGAGAGAGTTCCATACATTACAAAGAGAATTGCACTCAAAAAACCACAAGTAGTAAAATTTAAGTTCCCATATAGACCAACAGAACCAGCAGGTTCAGTGGTTTCTCTAAGAGTAGCTGTTTTAAGAGATAGTAGAGAGGTAGCATCTTCAGTTCCAATAATTGTCAGGATTTTACCACAATACGCAGGTCTAAGAAAAGAAGTTCCCAAGAAGTATACTTTCTTGGGAGAACCACCATCTCCACCTTGGGCTTATGGGTGAGAGTGATAAGAACGATAAAGATTAATCACAAGGAGGTGATATTATACCAGCAAAACCATCTGTTTCCGTTGAAATAAAACCTTCCCCTGTTCTTGAGTTACCTTCCAAATTTTATGGTCAGCGAGTATTGTTCAGCATTACAGTTAAAAACACAGGAAACGAGGCATTCGATTATGAGCTCCGTATAGACGGTTACACCAAGAAGATAAAGAGATTAGCTGTTGGTTCATCTTTCACATACAATTACTCAGTAAAAGTTCCGAGCAGACACACAATAGAGGTTTATTGTTTAAACCTTCCAAGCAAACCAAAGGTTTATTCTGGTGAGATTGTTGCCAAGATCCCGACAGCACCAACAACACCAACACCAGCTCCAGCATCAAAAGTAGAAGAAAAGAAAGTTGAACGAGAGAAAATACCTATAATAACAGCTCCTACACCTGAAATTACACCAGCACCAGCTGTTGCACCTGAAGTTACGCCTGTAACCAAACCAGCAGTCGCACCAGCAGAGGAAAAACTAAAAATCCCAAAAGAACTACTATTAGCAGGTTTGGGTGGTCTGGTCGTGTTAGTCATATTGTTTGTCCTTTTAAGGAGATGATACTATGAGTCATATCAGAAAGACTTTCAAAAAAGGAGACCTTGACGTAACTTTGGACGTGACCTACTACCCTGCAAAGCGTATGATACATTACACCATTTACGTAAAAAACACAGGTAAGACATCCCATAGATGGACGATTGGATATTATCGCAGGGACTGGACAGGTAAACGACGTTTCTGGAGAATATTGGAGAAGACATACAAACCATCTCATACAGAATCGCATGGTAGGAATTTGTATATTCGTGTTCATCGAGGTAAATACTATCGCACACTTATAGGAAAAGAGGTTGTGTGGATACAAGGAGAGCCAGAACCATACTCAGAAGTGTGGATTGTTGTGAAAGATACCTATTCAGGTAGCGACCTCTTCAGTTATCGTCTTTATCCATTACCAGAAGAGTTACTAACAGAGAAAAAAGTTACCGAGAAAAAAGTCAAAAAAGAAGTTATTAAACCAAAACCAGAAGCTAAACCCGTTGTTCCTGCACCAGCAGTTACACCAGAAGTTAAACCTGTAGTCGCACCAAAACCTGTTATCGCACCAGCACCAGCAAAACCTGTAACACCAGAAGAAAAACCAAAGATACCAAAAGAACTACTATTAGCAGGTTTAGGTGGTTTAGCAGTGTTAGTAGTCCTTATAATCCTGCTCAGGAGGTGATATTGTGAAGTATTCCATATCGATTGTAAAAATTCCAGAAGTTATGGAGTTAGGTAAAACATACAGTGCATCTGTCAGAGTTATAGCACAAGCAACAAGCTTCTGGGAAAAGGTTAGACCCTATCCTTCCATCTATTACGTAAGAATAAGCTTTAATGGTGTAAATCTGCAGAAGGGTTACATTGCACAAGGTTCTCACGACAAAACAATTACATTCTACAAGATAACTCCCACACAATCAGGCACATTCAAGGTTTTTGTAGCACTTTATGACAGGAAAGGAAATTTACTTGCAGGTCACACTTATCACAAGGCAATTGTAGTTACTGCACCTAAAAAGAAGGTCGAGAAGCTCCTACCAAAACCAGCAAAAGTCACTTACACGATGACAATAAAAGCACCATCAGAAGTAAATGAAGGCACTAAATTTACAGCTAAACTAATAATCACACCATCAATAAAAAGCATCTTTCCAACAGCAACACCAATTTTAACCTTTGCAGGTGTTAGATATCGCTGGACATCTTATAATCACTACTCTGACCATTCAGAATTTACCTACACCTTAACAGCACCTAAAGTAACTTCGACCACCTCTTATTACATAAAAGCAGATTTGCTTTATGCAGATGTTTCACTTGCAAAGGCACAAAAAGTAGTGACAATAAAGAACGTTCCAACATACAAAAAAGAGCCATCTGGTGAGTTATCAGTATCGCCATCTACATTCATAACGGCACTACCGAACCAATCAGTTCCAGTGACCATTAGAGTAAAAAACACATCCGATTGGACATTCACATATAAGCTCTACATAGGAGACAAGCTTTATCTGAACAGAACCCTACATCCAAACGAGACCTATCCTGTATCCGTGAAGTTCAAAGCACCATCTTCTTATGGCACAAAAGCATCATACACAGTAAAGCTTTTTGCTGATTCCAAGTTGCTTGACCAGAAGACCATAAGAATAGAAGTTCCACCAAAGAAGTTTGCCAAAGAAACCAGAATGATACCTTCAGTAGTTTGGGAAGTTAAACCATCTACGATTGACTATAAAGCCACAAAATACCTGAGGTTTTCATATATCATATACAACAACACTCCTTCGACTTTGAAAGTGAAGGTAAGCTACATAACACCCGTAACAACAGTTGCAACGAGAACATATAGCATTCCACCTTACAAGGGTTTGAGGGTAAATGAGTCACTAAAAATAGACCCAGATGACTGGGGTTCTATAAAATGGAACGCTGTCGGAGAGGTATCAACATGGTTAAAGATTTCTTGCACTGCAAATTCACTAAAATTCGAGACAGAACCAGCATACTTCAAGATAACAGACATACCAAAAGGTTTAGGTGAAAAGATAAAAGAAGCTGTAAAATCACCTTTTGAAAAGTTCGAGGAGTTCTTCGCAAAAGCAAAGAAGTATTTAGTTTACGGATTTATAGGTTTGATAATAATTCTAATCTTGTTAGCTTTAATTAGAAGGAGGTGATATTGTGGCTGAGCAAGTTAAATGGAAAAAAGTTGAAAGACCTCTGGTAGGAGTAGTTCCGAAGGGCATATATTCTATACCACAATACCCAACAACCACAGAAACAGCAGAATTTGAGAAACTAAAAGAAATTCCAGCAAAACTCAAAGAATATTGGGAGAAATTCAGCGAGGAAGTCAAGAAGAAACCACTGTTGAAATACGCTTTGATAGGATTAATAGTGTTAGTAATCATACTCGGCATACTATCAGCAAGAAGAAGATTATGAGCCCATTTGGAACAATAGTTCCACCGCATTTGCACTCAATATTTGCAAGAGAGCTAATCAGAGCAAGAGACCTACCAAAGCTCATAGAACCAGACCATCCAGCAGTAATTCGCTTTATACGAGAAAAGCACATATCTGGAACTCCTCAAGAGATTATCTTTAAGTCTCTATACCACATAAGAAGACTTCCGACAGAAACACCATCTCCAGAGTGGAAACCCGCTCACAGAGTAGTCATAGAAGGTGGTGACTGCGAGGATAAGTGCATTCTCCTATCTTCCATTCTTTGTCACTACAAAATAAAACCCATCATATTCGTTTTAGGTTTAGCCCAGAAGACAAGAGAGAACCCACGAAAGACACCACACGTCTGGTTAGTTTACAAAGGTCGTATCTTAGACCCAGCACTGCTATATCCAGCATACAAATACATTCCAGTTGCAAAGGTGAAAATAACATGCGAGAAGATAAAAAAGAGGTAGTCGTTAATGGCTTAAAATGTCCAAGATGTGGACACAACAAATTTTATGAGGAACACACTCACGGAGTAACAATGTATGTATGTTCAAAATGCGGTCTGATAGTTTGGATTGGTCGTGGTTAATTGAGGTGATAGCTTGAAAGAACGAAGCTTACTCGACCACATAAATCAGGTTTTAAAACGACAAATACAAGGTATGTTAGTCACCATAATCGCACTTCTCACTTTATTAATCATCAAAGAGATTTTCTTCAGCAAAAAGGAAGAGGTATCACAAGCAGAATTAGAAGAAATGAAAAGAAGATATATCCGAAGATGAGATGATTGGTGGTTATGAGGTGATTATGAGGTGATTACATGTCCAAGAACAAAAACAAGTTACCTCCTGAAGAAGTTTTGAAAAAATTAAAAGAAGGAACTCTCACAGAAGACGAGCTTCAAAAAATAAACTTGAAGGACTTTGCCGAGAAAATTTACGTCATACCATATTTCTACATAACTGACGAGCATCTACAACAACTAATAAAAGCAGGAGAAGAGTGGGTTCGTTTTGAGATAGATGATGATGTGGTTAGACAAGTTTTCAACATTCCTCCAGATTTTCCGACAGTATCAGCATGGGAACTTGCATACAAGATTAGAACTCTATTAGAGTCAAAAACAGGTAAGAAATGGACTGTAACTCCACCAGACATAGGCAGACCAACATGGATATTCCACTACTATTGGAGACAACCAGCAGAAATGGGATGATACCAGATGTGAGGTGATACCATGCCATACGTTTCAAAAGAGGATTATGAGAAGTTTTTGGAAAAAATAAGAAAGGTTGACCTTACCAAGCACATAAGACCTCTTTACAGACCAAAGAAGTATTCCATTTCAGACAAGCACCTAAAACAACTAATAGAACTTGGAGAGGAATATGAAGCTTTCACCTTACCCGATTCAGTGGTAAAAGCAATCTTCCACATTCCCGAAGAAGAAATAACAAGACACAAGCCAATAGTTTTAGCTTACAAGATTGAGATGTTATTAGAAGCTGAAACAAAAAGAGGTTGGATTGTAGTTCCTCCCACAAAAGAAGTTCCAAAATGGATTTTTCATTTACTATAAGGAGGTGATATAATGGAAGTAGATGGTATTTTCGTAGTAACAAAAGAGTCCTTTACCAAGAAAGAAGATTTAATGGCACGTGATTACACCGAGATGATTTTAAAAGCACTAAAAAAAGAAGGAGTTGAAATTGAGTAAGGAGGTTCACTCATGCGACTTCTGTCCGAGAAAGCTTACGATTACCATGAAGTAGATAAGCTTGCTCACGATTTAGGATATGAGCATGGTTACGTTTCGACAGAATACAGTGAACAATACACAGGAGCACTAACATACGACCTTTTCACAGCAGTAAGGGAACTTGTCCAGAACGCATTAGACGAGATGCAGGAAACAACTGGAAAACCATCATTCAACTGGAAATATGACCCATCCACAAGAACATTAGAAATATGGGACACTGGAAGAGGAGTCAAGCTTAAGCACCTTCTACTAAGATGGTCTGACAAACCAAAATACACTCGTGGACACTATGGTTCGGGTTTAAAGATAGCAACAACAACCTTTGCACGTTACGGAGCAACAATAGAAGTCGTTTCACGTCACATAAAGAAAGCTTTACTCGGCATAACCCCCATAAAACTTGCAGGTGAAACATTAAACCTGTTTGTAGTCCTATACACACCAGCAAAAGAAGGTGAAGAACCCTTTAAAGGCACAAAATTTACAGTCCGTTTCCACAAAGACATACCAGAACTGAGAGATATACCCGACTATATGAGCAAAGTAACCTGTCTCAATTACAAACCAGTCTGCGAACAAGAAATATACTTAGACAAGTTCAAATACAAAATCCAGCTTTTTGAAGAACCATCAGACAGAATTTACATGCAGGACATCCTAATTTCAACCTTCTCACAGCTATACGGAAAGCCCTTCAAGTATTCAGTAAATTTCATTCCAATCCACCTATACGACGGAACAATGAAGTGGAAAGAGCTACTATCCGAAGACAGGACAGGTCTGAAGGGAGTAGAGTCCTTCAGAATGAACTTGGGAGATTGCATCTACGTAGCAACATATCTTGGCAACTTCTGCTTTGCAGAGAAATTAATAAATCTTCTCATGAGTGGTTATGACCATCCAGCATTTCATGTTTTATCCGTAGGTCCTTTTTCAGGTTCTCTGAGACCAATCGGAAACCTTGATGCTACCAGAAACTTTCTTACAGAACAGGCAAGAAAACTATCCACATCCACAGTGCTTAGGTATGATGTCACCAGAAAGCTCAAGTCAATGTTTGGTAACCAGAAATATCTCGTCAATAGTGACTTCGCAAAAATACTTCATGAGAGGTTAGATATACCACTTTCCAAATTCATATTCGACACATGGAACATCACTGCAGATTATGGAACATTCGGCTACTGGGTGTATGACTTTTTCGTCACAAAGCTGGGAAAAGAGGAAGCAGACAGATTGTTTGCTTCAGCAGATGTCAGCACAACATCGTCTTTCTACGACTGCGACGCCATTGATAAGCTTATTAGAGAATACAACAGAGGAGGTCATATTATTCTATATGACTGGCTATCAGTACCCGAAAAAAGAAGATATGGACTTGTGAAAGCAATTTGCAAGGTTTGTTTAGAGATTGCCCAGCACCCAAAGCTCAAGCCACGTTTTTACCTCTCACCTGTAAGAACCAACATGCCAAGCATAAAAATATATAGTCCGTTTTTCAAGAAAGAAAAGCTCGGTCATTGTATCCCAGCAAAGAATGAGATTGCAATTGCAAGAAAGCTTCTATCAGCACCAATCACTGAAATTGTAAAAACAGTAGCTCACGAGATGGCACACTGGATATACGACGTAGAAGACAAAACATACGCAATAGAACATGCAACAGAGTTCCTTCTATCAAACATATATCTATCAACAAAGAAGCTTGCAAGATACATTGAAGCTTTCCACAGATACGAGTTAGGAAAAAGAAAGACAAAACCAACAGCAAGGATACCAAAAGGCATTACTGACTTAGCATTAGCCACACTAATGGCACTCGGAACAGCTTATGTGTTAAGAGAGGAATAGAGCTTCCAAGTTCTTTTCTTTCCGTTTTCGTTTATTGCTAAAACCCTTTTCCAATTCTTTTTAAAGTTTTTACGACAATCGCATTAAAATAACGTATAGTAAAAAAACGTGCTCCTTCCGTCCTTTTGTTTTTTCTTTCCCTCTTTTGGAATTCCAAAAG
>Ga0180301_10000536_pt1 | contig 29332 bp, 27 predicted proteins | sample GuaBasSediGuay16_FD_121797 | JGI IMG/M metagenome (GOLD analysis project Ga0180301, IMG submission 121797) | Subseafloor sediment microbial communities from Guaymas Basin, Gulf of California, Mexico - Guay16, Core 4569-2, 12-15 cm | ecosystem: Environmental > Aquatic > Marine > Hydrothermal... | reverse complement strand
CCCCTCGGTCCTCCCCGGGGCGCCGATGAATATTGTCCCAAGGCCCTGACCAGTGAAGTTCCCTGTGAAGGCAAGCGCTGTGCCGAACTTGTCCCCCGTGTCATTGCCCATGAAGGTCACGGAGGCCGAGCCCGTGGAGAGGTCGACTGAGGTGAAGGATGTGCTCCCGAAGAACATGTAGGCGGCCCCTGTGAGGTTATAATCGTTGGGCGCTCCCACCAGGAGGTCGTCCTCGGGTGTGTCTGCCACATCCCCAAGGGGCAGGATGGAGCTCCCGAAGCGGGAGGAGCTCCTCCCTTTAAGGAGAAGGAGCTGTGGGGCGGTGTAGTTGTCCTGGTCAAAGAAACTCCTGCCGTACATTATGAAGACCCCACCAGCCCCGGAGGAGTAGCCGGGGTCCCCCACAGCGGTGTCGTTGAGGCCATCACCGTTTATATCACCCACCCCCGCCACGACTTCCCCGAAGTCCACGTTGCCGCTGTCCCCGGTCAAGTTTACGTCAGCCATGGTATAACTTACCGACTCGCCACTGTAGAGGCTCAGGTGGTTGGAGGCGTTTGTGAATATGAGGGCAGCACCCACGGGGTAATACCCCGGTCCCTGGTCTCCGAATATGAAGACCTGAAGGTCGGGTGCCCCTATTATCACATCCGGGTCGCCATCACCATTGAAGTCCTTTGATATATCCACGCTCTCACCGAACTTTGAGCCGTTTGGACCGCAGTATACCAAATCGGCGTCGGAGACACCTAATGTGGAGGTGTAAAGAAGCCTGCCAAGGAAGATGTACACCATGTCCTCCCCGGGCGCCCCGATGACCAAGTCCTTCCTTCCGTCACCGTTTATATCCTCACGGAAGGAGATGGATGCGCCGAAGGAACCACTCTGGGAGGAGTTTCCCGATATGACACAATTGGCGCTTGAGGGGCTGAAAGAAGTAATCCCCTGCGAGGGGGAGATGTAGATGTAGACCTTTCCATCACCTCCCCCAGCACCTGGGGCTCCAATGACCACGTCGGTGATCCCATCGCCGTTCAGATCCCCGTCGGCACGTATAACAGTGCCGAAAAGGTCTCCCGTGGAGGCACCCAGTGAGCGGCTTTTTGGCTCCATCATCTCAACCGGAGCTGCCGCGGCCGGAAGAGAGGAGAAGAGCAGAAGCACCGTTGTGAGGAAGATCAGGCCGCTATAAAACCCACTACCAGAATTTGTATCGTTCTTTCGCATGGTCATCGCCTCTAAAAGAGTCAGCTTAGTCCGGGCACTATTTAATTGTGAAATGATATAAAAACATATTGAGAAATCCCAGGGGGCCAACGGTTCAGTCCAAGGGGAGGCCGTAGACTTCCCGGGGCAAGTCCACCATCACCCTCCGAAGGTTCTCCTGGGTGAAGGTTCCTCTCTCGAAAAGCTCCCTCACAAGGCGGGGAATCTGGTCGGGGGGAATCACCTTATCGGGCCTCTGGAGGTCGTCAAGGTAGTCTGACTCGAGCATGAACTCCCCCCCGGGGGACTCAATAAGAGCTCTTTTCACATCCTTCTCCCGTGCCACCACGGAGACGCGGAATCCTTCCCTCAGGGCCTCCCCAACAGCCTTCCCTCCGGAGAAGTGCTTCACAGCCCTTGAAGCGGGGAAGTCTCTCCCTTCAAGGAACCCCTTCAGGAGGGTGAAGATGTCCTTCTTCGATGGCCATCCTTCCGTGTGGAGGACAAGGGGAAGACCCCTCTCCCTCGCCAGATCTGTCTGGAGCCCAAAGAGATGGTCAGTGACCTCCTGGGTGGCCTCGTCCACAGGAAAGTGTGGTCTGCCCACCTCACCCACGGCCACAACCCTCCCGCCACCCTCCTCTATCGCCTGCCCGAGAGCCTTCACCCCCTCCTCCAAAAGAGATATAGCCCTCTCCGTACCCAACTCCTTCCGGAGCTTTACCGCAACAACGGGGTGTATTCCCAGCACCACCCAAACCCCCTCAAGCATCCTCTCCACCTCCTGGGCCATCTTCAAGGTCTCCCCAAAGCGGCGCTGAAACTCTTCCCCACTTGAGGGTAGCGGGGTAAAAAGGGGCTTATGAACGAGTACGAGATGGGTGCCCCCAGCCTCTCTGAACCTTCTCACTGCATCATACCCTCTATTTATTATGTCCAGGTGAAAATGAGTGTCCACCACAGGTCCATCCCAAGACATCAGGTGGCCCCTTCCAGCGCCTCGGAGAGACTATCCAAAATGGCGGAGGCGTCGGCGAAGCTCTCCGTGCCGTAGCAGACCAGGAGTCCCTCTGTAAAGATGAGAACTTTCACCTTGGGACTGACTGTGTAGACAATCCCCGGGAAGGCCTTGGGATTGTAGTCTATGGAATCCTTATCCAGGATCTGAAGTATCTTCTTGGGGGAGACCTCTCCCCTCAACCTGACGGATGCGATTACGTTGAGTATCTTCATGTCCTCATCGAAAGATACGTCAAACCCCGCCCCGGCCAACTTCTCCTTAAGTATAGCAAGGATCTGTTGGGCCCCTTTGAGGCTTTTCACTCCAAAGACCTTGACAACTCCAGTCTCGTAGATGAAAACCAGCCCCCGGGGGAGGTGGGTTTCGTAGATAAGTCCCCTGAAGACCTCCGGCTGATACCGTGCCATATCAAGCCTTGAGCCAGCGAGCTGAAAGTCAAGCTCGCCTGTGAGGCGGGTCTCAACAAGAATGTTTTCTACCTTCATAGGGGGCATGGCCTCACCACAACAGGTAAAAAGACGTCTGTATAAAAATGTTGGGTGGCGTTGGAAAAGGGATAAATATCTCCCCTCTGATATGGGAACGTATGCGTGAGGTCAAGGGTCTGAAATGGAGCATTCTAATTTTAGTGATCCTCCTTCTGCCGGCCCTTATCTGGGCAAAGGCCGCCAGGGATGAGGGGCCCTCCAGCCCGCCTGCGGCCGCAGGGGAGAGGATGGTTTATGTAAACACAACAGTTGAGGTGACCACCAATTATGGCTCCTTCACGATAATGCTCTACGACCAGGGGGCTCCCATAACAACAGACAACTTCAAAATGCTCGTGAAGAGGGGGTTCTACATCGGAACCAAGTTCCACAGAGTGATAGACGACTTCGTCATTCAGGGAGGGGACCCCAACAGCAAGGATAACAACCCCTATAACGATGGGTGGGGCGGTTCAGAAGAGACCATTCCTCTTGAGATCAACGAGAGCCTCACCCACGTCGACGGCGCAGTGGGCATGGCAAGGAGCCAGGACCCCGACTCCGCCTCCTCACAGTTCTACATATGCGACGGACCTCAGCATCAGCTTGACGGCTCCTATGCGGTCTTCGGTGTAGTCATAGAAGGCATGGACACCGTAAGAAGAATTGCCTCCGCCGAGACCTACGGGATGAGACGGCCTCTCCTTAAGGACCATCCCGTTGACGATATAGTCATTCTGTCCATGGAGATGGTTGAGGGGCACCTCGCGCCCTCGCCCCATCAAGCTTGAGGGAGAAACGAAGGGAGTAACAGAACTCGTCAAACTGCAGCTCACCTATCTGGTAGACCTTCCCTTTTATGGGCCTGTGGCAGTGGCTGCAGATGGGGAGTCTGCTTTTCAGCCGGGGTTTCTCCTCAGTAAGAAGGGCCCAGTTGAGAACGGGCCCGGGGATAAGAGACAGAAGCTCTGTGTCCTCCCATATCATAGCCGAACCCAGTCCTGCTTCTCGGGGTCATACCTCTCATAGCCGTGCTGGTCGAATCTCACGTTACAGTCGGGATTGGTGCACCGATATCTCACTAGGCGACCCTCCTGGGTCTCAAGCATGGCCACCGGTATCAGTCTGCCCTTGCCGCATATCCCGCAGATGGAATAGAAGCCTTCGCCGTCCGTCATGATACGTGCCCCTTTAGCCTTTGAACAAAACCGAATTTATATCCTATATTTAATCTTCTGCTCTTCAAAATGGTCATATATCCTCTTCGATATCTCCGCAAGGACCATGAGGGACACCTCCTCTGGACGTTTCTGAAGGGTCCAGGACAGCTCTCCCAGGGCCCTTTCCAGCCCCTCCTTCGAAAGGGATCGAAAGCCGAGGAGGGTGTTCCTCATCTTCCTCCTTCTCCTGGCGTATACTCTCCTCAGAAGGGAGTCGAACAGAGCATGGTCCCCGGGGTCCGCCAGTAGCGTCTCTCTAGGGGTGAACCGCACGAAGACAGAGCTAACCTGAGGTCTGGGGCGAAAGGCGTCCGGCGGTATCTCAAGGAGGGGTTCTATCTCGAACCTCATGTTGAGATGGACCCCCAGCCTGCTGAAGCACCTCCACTCCTCCCGGGGGAGGATCTTCTCCACAACCTCCCTCTGGAGGGTTATGTAAGCCCCCCTCCAGCAGCTCCTTAAAACCTTCCCTTCAATCTTCACCGTTTCGATCATTCTGTATAGAAAGGGGGAGGTTATGTAAAAGGGGAGATTGGAAACCACTGTGCTCCCGGCGAGGGGAGGCTCGCAGAAATCCATATCAAGGACGTCTGCCACCTTCACTTCCACCTTCCCAGCAAACCTCTCCCTGATGGTAGCAGCCAGGCGGGGGTCCACCTCTATGGCGGTCAGCCTCACCCCCCGCTTCACGAGCCAGCGTGTCAGCGACCCCTCTCCAGGGCCCACCTCCACAACCTTCTCCCCTTCGCGTACCTTTACCAGACTGACCATTCTTGATGCGTAGTAGGAGTCCGCAAGGAAGTTCTGGCCTAGTGGAGCTCTGCTCTTCTTAGCCATCCATCACCCCTAAAGGTCGGCATATATAATAGGATATCTTCATAAAAGATGAATCATTTGCCTCTCCATGGTGGCCCCGCAGGATACTGAAAAGGGACGGCGAAGGGGCAGGAGCCCCAGAGGAGAGAAGAAGACCTACCGCCCCGGGGACGCTCTGCACATAATTATCACCCATGACTTCGCCCCAGTAGCCAACGAGTTCTTTGAGATCTGCAGAGAGAACAACTTTAACGCCTCCGAGGTGATAAGGAGCTGCATAAAGAGGTGGGTGGAGGAGAGGAGGAGGGACGAGATGATGAGGAACTCCTACGATGAGAAGCTTCTCAAGCTCCTGGAGGAGAGCGTGAGAAGGGGGGAGGGGGCAGCTCCCTTAAAGGATAGCATGGGCGGGGGTATAAGGATATACCGGCTGGGAGAGGAGTGATCATCTCCTGTAACGGAGAATTCCAGCGATCCCCCCAAAGGCCTTCAGGAGGATCTCCCCCTCCTGGAAGTTATCAGAGATGAGTTCAAGCTTTGTGCCGAACTCCTCGCACTTCTCCGAGAGGACCTCCACATAATCCTTTGAATCTATAACCTCCAGGGGTCCGCCGCACATCTTGCACTTCATCTCCGGGAGCTTTTCCTCGTCCACCCTGACCACCGTCTCATCGCCACACATCTTGCACTTGAGGGTGTAGATCTTGGTGCGGAGGCCGTCGGAGACCAGCAGGATATCCACGGCGCCCTCCTGAAGCGCTTGGAGGACCTCCTTTTCTCCGTAAACGTAAAGACCCCCATCCTCCTTCTTGACCTCTTTGAGAAAGCGCTCCATAAGCTGCTTTTCTTTGAGGAGCTCGGCGCCTTTAAGGAACTCCTGACCCTTCTCCACAAGCTCCCTTAAACCGTATTCATCGGTATATCCCGTGTCCACCAGGCCGATAATCTTCTTTTTGAGCTCGTGATGGAGGTAGTTCTTCTCCGCGAAATACTCTTTTGTAGCCCCGGGGCCTCCGATAAGTATCCCTTCCAGGTTATCCAGTGAGAGAAATGTGTTGGAGGCCCTCTCTCCCACTTTGACGAAGAACTCATGTGCTGCCTGCTCGATGAGCCTCTCGAATCTCCTTGCCGACTGCCCACCCCTGCCGTGCTTCCTGGGCACAAGGGACTGAATGTTATCCACCACCTCTATCCGGTTGCCGTGGAGTATGCCAATGGTGGCCTCCGAGCGGTCTATTGTAAGGAGGCCGTACACCCTCTCCTCCCTTACCATCTCATAAAGCGGGTCAAGGAAGAACTCTGAATCACACCTGTAGAGGAATATAGATATGGGCTTTATGGGCTCGATTATGTTCACCACCATGGTGGTCTGGTCTGCCCCCTTGGGTACATGTCCCACGAAGAAGACTATTCCCTTCTCCGGAACCCTCTTCATCGTTCTCAGCCTGGACAATATAGACTCTATGGCGGAGGTGACATTCTTCCTTGTGCTCTTGGACTTTATATTCATGGACTGGGAGTACTCGTCTCTAAGATAGTTGGCCACATCTGAGATTTGCTTGGTTGGAGGGATGTAAAGAGATATGAGCTCCGTTCCCCTCCCACGATACCTTTTGAGCTCATCCAGTTTCTTCTTGAAGAGGTATCTCTCCTTCCTTGACATCTCTTCGAGCTCAGTGCCATGCATGGGACTGCACCGTCCACGTTTTGCTGGGGCGGGCCATACAGAAGGATGATAATAAACCTAACGACCAAGTGAAAAAGGACCCTGTCTGATTTCAAAAGGGTGTTCTAGAAGGAAAAGATTTAAATCGGAACTGCTGTTTAGGGTCAAGCTCCCTTCCACCAGAGGGTTCGCCATGAACGTCTCCAGTATAATGACAAAGAACGTCATAGCAGCCACTCTTCCCACCACCAGAGCTGACGTCCTTCGCCTTATGGTGAAGTATAAAAAGACGGGCCTGCCCGTGGTGGATGAGGAGGGTAGAGTTCTTGGCATTGTAACCAGAAAGGATTTCTTCTCCCACCCCCAAGAGGAGCAAGTGGCCATTGTGATGAGGTGGGATCCCCCGAAAGTCTCGCCCAGCACCGCTGTTGAGAGGGCAGCCAAGATCATGGTGGAGAACAACGCGAGAAGACTTCCTGTGGTGAAAAACGGAAAGCTTGTGGGAATACTCACTCCCACCGACTTCCTAAAAGTTGTTGTGAAAAGAAAGATTGACGAGCCCGTCGAGAGGTACATGGAGCAGCAGTGTTTCACCATATTCAAGCTCACCCCTGCTAATGTGGCGGCAAAGATGATCAACCTCTCGCGGGTCTTCGCCATGCCGGTTCTGGATGAACATGGTGAGATCTGCGGTATGATCACCGACAGAGACCTCTTCAACATAGAATATCTCCGGGAGAGCATCTCCCTAACGAAGCTTGGTATAAGCGAGGACGAGGACGAGTGGAGCTGGGAGGGGCTGCGGAACGTCATGAACCTCTACTTCCAGGAGGCAAAGGTCCACCTTCCCAAAGAGCCTGTGGAGAAGTTCATGAACAAGGATGTGGTTACGGTCTTCAGGAAGAAGCCCTTATGGGAGGCCGCAGAGATCATGCTTAAAAGGGACTTTGATCAGCTCCCGGTGGTTGACGTCCATGACGAGCTCCTCTCTATACTCTACGACATAAGGGTAGTAAGGTCGCTGGTCCCCCCATGAGTAAATATTTAAATCCCACCTCCCCTCTTAACACATGATGTTATATCGTGTTCTTGCTGAAGCCTACAGCAGAGCGGAGGAGACCCAAAAGCGCCTGGAACTGCTCGATATCGTCGTTGAGCTTTTAAACAACACCTCCAAGGAAGATATAAAAGAGGTCATATATCTGACGCAGGGGGAGGTGGCCCCGGCCTTCACGGGGCTGGAGCTCGGAGTTGCGGACAAGCTCTCAGTAAGGGCAATCTCCCTGGCTTACGGAATATCCCCGGAGGAGATCGACAGGACCTGGAAAAGGGTGGGGGACCTGGGAAGGACCGCTGAGATGATGTGCAAAGAGAGGCGGCAGAGGAGCCTCTTCAGCCAACCTCTCACGGTGAAGAAAGTCTACGGAAACTTCCTGAAGATCGCCGGGAAGGAGGGGGAGAGGTCTCAAGAGTTCAAGATCAAGCTCATCGCAGAGCTTTTGAACAGCGCAGTCCCCTTAGAGGCACGCTACATTATAAGAACGGTATCCGGGAGGCTGAGACTGGGTATTGCGGACATGACAATACTGGACGCCCTCTCCTACAGATTTGAAAAGGGCTTTGAGGACCTTATGAATATGTGCAAAGAGAGCTTCGAGGTCCTTCCGGAGGCTCTCAGAAGCGATGGATTTGTGGAGTCCCTCAAAGCGAGGACCTCCGCCCCCCTATACGCCCTCATAGAGGGGCTTCGCAAGGAGAGAAGCCCTGCACTGCAGAGGATATACGAGAAGGCCGTTGAGGTCAAAAAGAGGGTGGAGGAGAACAGACAGAGGATCGAGAGAGCTTACAACATCTATCCGGACTTGGGGGAGATCGCAAGGAGGCTGGTGGAGGGGGGGCTTGAGGTCTTAAAAAGGATGCACCCCTCCCCCGGGATACCCTTGAGGGTCATGCTGGCCGAGAGACTGCAGTCCATAGACGAGATCTTTGAGAAGATGGGGGGGAAAGCGGCATTCGAATACAAATATGACGGGCTGAGGGTGCAGATTCACGTAAACGGGGAGCATGTGGAGATATATTCAAGACACTTAGAGAGGCTTACAGAGCAGTTCCCGGACGTTGTGGGTGTGGTGAAGAGATACTTCCGGGGAGAGAACGGCATAGTGGAAGGGGAGTGCGTACCTGTAGACCTGAACACAGGGGAGATGCTTCCCTTCCAGGTGGTGTCCCGAAGAAGGGGGAGAAAGTACGGCATAGAGGAGGCGGTGGAGGAGTTCCCAGTAGTGGTCTTCCTCTTCGACTGCCTTTACGCAAACTCCAGAGACATGACCTCAAAGCCACTTCTGGAGAGAAGGGAGGCCATCAAAGAACTCTTTCCCCAGATCAATGAGGATTGGGATGAGGAGAGGAGAATTGCCCTGAGCAGGCAGATCGTGACCTCTGACAGAAGAGAAGCTGAGAGGTTCTTCACCCGTGCCCTCTCGGAGGGATGCGAAGGAATAATGGCTAAAAACATAACCGAGAAGTCCGTCTACAACGCAGGAGGTAGAGGATGGCTCTGGATAAAATACAAGAAGGAGTACAAAAGTGAATTGACGGACAGTCTAGACCTCGTTGCAGTGGGGGCCTTCTGGGGAAAGGGGAGGAGAGGGGGCACTTACGGAGCCCTCCTCATGGCCTGCTACAACCCGAAAGAGGACCGCTTTGAAACGGTGTGCAAGCTTGGAACGGGGTTCTCCGACGAGGAGCTTGAAAGGCTCCCGAATATATTTGAACCCTACCGCCTCCAAAGGAGGCACCCAAGGGTGCAGAGCAAGATCGAGCCCGACATCCATTTCACCCCGGCAGTGGTAATGGAGGTTATAGGAGCGGAGATTACTTTTTCTCCCGTTCACAGCGCCGCCTTTGGGGTGCTCAAAGAGGAAGCTGGATTAGCCCTGCGCTTCCCCCGGTTCACGGGCAGGTACAGGGATGACAAAAGACCGGAGGATGCCACAACGGTGGAGGAGCTCATTGAGATGTACAGGAGCCAGCAGAAGCGGGTGGTGTAGTTCAACCGCCGTCATTCTCCTTCTTTATGGCTTTCAGAAGGTCCTCGTGGAAGTTCTTAACGAGCTTCTTCAGAACGTGCTGCTTTCTGGCCTCAGCGCTTAGCCTTATTATAGGGGAGGTGTTGGAGGCCCTTATAAGCACCCACCCCTCTTCCAGGTCCACCCTTACCCCGTCCATTGTATTCACCCTCTCATACTTACCCAGGTACTTCTCTTTGAGCCTCTCTATCACCTGGAATTTGATTTCATCCGGGCAGTTAACTGCAATACTTCTGAAGGGATACTGGGGAATCTCCCGGGAGAGCTGGGAGAGCTTCTCCTCGCCTCTTGAAAGAAGCTGGGCCAGCCTTGCAGGTATCACCATGGCGTCGTCAAAGAGGAAGTACTGGGGCATGATCATATGCCCGCTCTTCTCCACCCCAAATATTGCTCCAAGCTCCTTGGCCTTCTGTGTGAGGTAAGTGTGGCCCACCGGTATCCTGATCACCTTCGCCCCTAAGGGCTCCAAGACGTCCTCTATAGCCCTTGAGGACTCAACATTAGCTAGAATGATTCCCCTGCCGTGCTCTTCGAGGAGGTCCCTTGCCAATATTATAGCGAGGGTGTCCGTGGAGAGGAAGGCACCCTCGTCATCCACAACCACCGCCCTGTCGCCATCCCCATCAAAGGCCACTCCAAAATCGAGGCTGTCCTTCAGCACAGTAGAACGGAGGTTTCCGAGAACCTCCGGGGAGGGCTCGGAGGGCCTCTGAGAGAAGAAGGGGTCAACCTCGCAGTGGATTTTTCTGAGCTTCACCCCAACGGTGGATAGAACCTTGGGGGCTGAAAGGGAAGTCGCACCCGAGCCGCAGTCAACCGCTGCGGACACATCCCCATCAAGCTGGAAGGAGTCTCTAAAGAAGTCCGTATAGAGATTGAGAAAGTGCCTCTCCTCCACGGGTTTCACGTCCATCCAGGTAACGTGCTCAAAATCCGCCCCCTCAAGCACCATATCCCTTATGGTCATTATCCCCTCCGTGGGAAAGCCTACGCCGTCCTCATAGTAGAGTTTCAGACCATTCCACTCTGGCGGAAGGTGTGATGCGGTTATGTAGCAGGAGAGGGTGCTCCTGGACCTCCATCCACCGAAGAGGGCTACACCGAAGGATGTTATCCCCTGGCTGACCACGGAGACCCCTGTAGAGAGAAGACCCACCTCAAGGGCTCTCTTGAGAAGCTCGGAGGTGGTCCTTATATCTGCCCCCACTGAGATGCGGCTCCCGCCCATCTCTCTCTTCACGTAAGTGCCGATGGCCTGCCCGATCCTCATCATGAGCTCTGCAGTGAGGTCAGAGCCGTAAACGCCCCTTATGTCGTAAGCCCTGAATATCTTCTTCATCGCATCATCACCTGAGGGCACTCCGGTTAAGTGAAGAGCAGCATTTAACCGTTTTGCCCCCCCTTCTCTCCGGTGAGAATCTCCTCAATGGTTAGAACAAGGTCCTCTGGCTCCCAGTATCCCACCCGGGAGTACCACATAACCTCCCCTCCAGCCTTGATAAGTATCACGGTCATTGGAACCCCTACCTCCCCCGGGGGCGGTATATAAATCTCATAAACCTTGCCGTACTCCGGCACCCCAGCGTCAAGGGAGTAGAGGGAGACGTTCTGCGAGTAGCCCTCCGCTATCCTGCCGTCCCGCTCCGACCCTTCCACAAACCCTAAGTCTCTCATCCCCTCCCACTGCCTCTCACAGGGCTCGCACCCTTCCCCCCAGAAGAAGAGTATGACAACCCTCTTCTTATCGAGTTCTTTGAGGATCCATTCGGGGTGCTCCGGCACTTTTCCCTCCCTCCAGCTCTCAGAACCGGAATAGCCCTCAGGGTAGGCACCCCAAAGCTCCACTCCCTCTTCCCTGTGCGGGTCCAGCCCCAGGCAACCTAGGCACTTCACCCTCACAAGGGACCTAGTCTTGTTGAGGGAATCCTTCATTATGGATGCGGCCAGAAGTGATATTCCCAGACTCAGGAGGAGCACAAGGACAAGTATCCTCCTCTTCCTCATCCCTCATCACCCCCTGCTACAAATCTGAGGGGGCGCTCGGTAAGCTTTCTGCCCGCGAATTTTAGAACCAGTGCTTCTGTGGGGCATACCTCAACGCACTTCGAGCAGACAATGCACTCCGGGCTCATTACCTGCACGCGGGGGTCGAGTCCCATGGGGCACGCCCTCACGCAGAGACCGCAGTTGATGCACCTTTTGGGCTCAAATTCTATACGGAGAAGAGAGATTCTATTCATGGGCGACCAGAGGGCGCCCAGGGGACAGAGATACCTGCACCAGCCCCTGTAAACAGTGACGGCGAGGGCCATGAAAAGGCCGGTGTTAGCGGCCTTGATCCAGAAGAAGGTAGGGTTGCCCCTCCAGAGCTCTGGCTGGTAAAATAGTGTGGGGAGGGTGGCCACCAGCCCCCCTATAGGGTCCACATCGGTGAAGGCCAGCGTGCCAGTGACGTAGGAGAGGGGGGCTATGGAAAGGAGGATCCCATACTTTATGGGTCTAGCGATCCTCTCCTTCCCTCCCATTTTCAATGTGAAGGGGTCCCTGCCGGCTCTTCGGCGCCAATAGGTTAAAAAGAGGGCGGCGGCCCCCGGGAGAGCGGCAAGGAGCCCTGTGAAACCTGTAAACTCAACGCTTGTGAAAAATGCCAGCGGGCGTGGGGAGGTCTGGTATGCCTCAACAACACCCGCCCGGAGGAGAGCGGAGAGCGCTATGAGGGCCACACCGGAGATGGTGAGCAGAAGAGAGGCCCAGAACTTCCTCCTCCTTATCCCCTGATGTATGGCCAGGCCAATGAGCATGTAGAAGCCAAAGGTGGCAAGGTACCCCAGAGCCATGCTGGAGTAGAGTAGCGTCGGCAGGATAAAGGCCAGGGAGAGGACGGCTAGATAGTGGGGTTTCATCCTCTTCAGGGGCGTGGAGCGGAGGTGCTTGAGTCCATCCTGGAGGAAGCCCACGGGGCAGGCCCATCCGCAGGATCCCCTACCGAAGAGAGCTCCCAGAAGAAGAATCACCCCCAGCAGGTAGCCAATTAATGCAAAAACCGCTCCCGCCCCCCTGTGGGATTCAAGTACACCGTGCTCTATCATCCATATGGGGCAGGCGGCTACGGCCCCAGGGGAGGCCGGGCAGAAGAAGTAGGGATATATGAGAAAGGTAGCGCGTACCCCAACAACACCGGCGATGGATGCTAGAAGAACAGTCATCTGCATTGAGATCCGCCTATTTCTCAGAGATGTGGCGCGGCTCATCGCTCTGCCAAGAGCGGACACTTTTATATAAATTGCTCCATTGTGTGGACCGATGGCGGAGCGGAAGGATGTGAAGGTCTCTGTGGTCATACCCACCCTCAACGAAGAGAGGTCCATAGGAAAGGTTCTGGAGATGCTTCCCAGAAGAGAGGACTATGAGGTTGTAATCGTGGACGGCCTCTCCACGGACAGAACAGTTGATATTGCTAAGGAGAAGGGAGCGAGGGTGGTCATGGAGAGAAGGAGGGGGTACGGCAGGGCCTACAAGACCGGCTTCAAAGAGGCCCGCGGGAGGATAATAGTCACCATGGACGGAGACCTGACCTACCCTGCCGAAATGGTTGAGGAGCTGGTGGAAAAGCTAGAGGGGGAGGGATTAGATTTCATAACCTGCGACAGGTTCAGAAAGATGGAGAAGGGGGCAATGAATTTCACCCACCGCCTGGGGAACTTCATCCTGAAAGCGGCCACGAGACTCCTCTTTCGCGTGCCCTTGAACGACTCCCAGAGCGGGATGTGGGTCTTCCGGAAAGAGATTTTGAAGAAGCTCCGTTTGACCTCCGACGGAATGCCCTTCTCGGAGGAGATCAAGATAGAGGCTTTCCGCCACCCTGAGGTGAAGGCTGAGGAGGTCTCCGTCCCCTACCGTCCCCGGGAGGGCGAGGTGAAGCTCAACACCTGGAGAGACGGATGGAACAACCTGAAGTTCCTCTTCAAAAAGAGGTTCTCCCCCGGGGGACTGGGGGAACCGGAGAGATTCTGAGGGGGGAGCAGGCCTTTAAAACCAGTGAAATGGTTGGAATAACAGCGGTTGTTCGGTCTAGATATGTGAGAGAAGGAAATCGGTAGAGATTTATGCATCTTTTTCGAGCTGAAAAGAAAAAAGACTTAAGTAAGAAGTCGAGTATTAACATTCATGCCGGAGCTTAAGGATGCAAGAATTTACGGTGGAATTGGCGCATTGCTGGCATTGATCGGAGGCATTATCCCTTACCCATTTCGGAACTTACACCCGTTCATACCCTATAGTGGCACAGCAATCCAGCTTGTGGGTATGGTATTGGTGTTTCTGGCGGTATGGACCATTTCGAAAGTGGTAAGGGACAGGGATATCTTCAAAGAATATCTTATAAGCTTTATCCTTTCCATAATCGCCATTGTCGCCCTGGTGGGAATAGTGTTCCTTGTCGTTGGAATATCCCACCTATCCGCCACGAGGACGCTCCCCACGGAGGGTGGTGAGGAAATGGCCGATTCTCTCCCGGGGATAATCGGGGGGGTCTGCGGTGCTCTCATAGTGGCATGGATTATACTTATCATCAGTGCTTTTTATCTGAAAAAGTCCTACGAGAGGATCGCCTACTACACCGGGGCAGATCTCTTCAGAACAACGGGACTTGTGTATCTGATCGGTACTGTGACGCTGATAGTGTTGGTTGGTATCTTCATCCTTTTCATCGCTAAGATCTTGGAAATCGTGGCGTTCTTCTCTCTTCCCGACAGGCCCACCTGGGGGGCCCCACCACCCCCGCAGCCCTATCCAGGATACAGCTATCCACCACAACCACCACCCCCAGAGGGTAGCATCTACTCAACTGAAAGATAGTACGGCATCCTCTCTAGGGGAAATTCTACCCTTTAATAGTCTATTATATCTACCCCTCTTTATAAAGCGGGCCGAAAGAAAAAAATAGAAGAGGTTACAGATGCATATTCTGAAAAAATGAAGAGATGAAAAGGTGCACGATGGGGGCGGGATGTGAATAAGAGGGTGAGGTAGGAAGGGTGAGAACAATTTCAATTTAGCACGTGACTGGAGGAGAGATGTATGCGGCTGAAAATGAGAAGGTCTCCGGCGGTTTATGCTGTTGTGGGTTTAGCCATCCTGTTAGTTTTCAGCGGAACGTATTACCTGAACATGGAAAAGAATGAAAGGGAGAATAACGGTTCTTCACAACAGAACAACGAATCCAGCAGTTCAGAAAACGGTAATCTGATTCTTCTGGCGAGTGGGGAGAAGCACAATATATACACCGACAACAGTACTTTTGAGCAGGTTAATAATAAGGGGGGGACACCATATCTCCAGGTTGAAGTTGCTCCCCGGTACAACCTGTCCTTCTCCTGGCAGGTTGCAAGAAAGATTCTCAAAAACCCCGTTTTCTATAACGGAAGCAGTGGTGACCCCTACTCCTTCCACGACAGAGAGGATAAAAACAGGACGGTCAGCGTATACACATCTCTTTTTATCATATCATACCGTCTGAAAGGGTACAATGCCTCCCCGCGGGATATAAAGGACTTTCTCCCAAATGAGACGATTATGAATATGAGCCTGAAATTCGTAGAACTCTACAGAGACAACATCACTGACTACAGGGTGGAGAGCATTGTTTACTCCCGGGTGTGGGAGTGCAACGCCACCACCGGTAAGAAAGTATTTTTGGGTTACCTGAAACAATACGTCACGCTCAGACAATATATTAACGGAATTCCAGTGAAGGGTTTCTACGGCAGAATCTCTCTGGTGTTCGGTCCTGGTGGTGTTTTAATATGGTATATGGATCTGTCCCTTCCATACACCAAGGTGATCCGGGGAGGAACAGCACGTCCAGTAACCTCTTTTCTTAACGACATGGCGGAGAACGGCTATGCTGGTTTTAATGAGCGAAATCTGACCTTGAAGAGATGGTACCCGGCCTTCATGACGTACGGAAGAAGCTCGCGGGAGGTGGCCTTTCTCGGGTACGTGATTGTACTGGCCCCCGTTAACGACGTTGAGAGGGAAATCGAGATACCAATTTGCTGCATACTCTAAAAAACGCGTGGGTTAGAAATTGGTCTAAAATCCTCTCAGCCGCCCAACACATCGTTGAGACTTACTACCCCCTTCTCCGTCTTTATCCCCCTCCCCCTCTCCTTCTCCTCGGCGTGAAGAAGCAAATACCTCCCCGGGGTCTTTGTGGGAATGATGAAATACTCGCTCCACCTTCCATCGTCGCTTAAAAGAACCAGTTTCCTCTTCTTCTCCTTCACCTCCCCGCTTTCAAGGTCTCTGTAGAGGTATATCACGTACCTCCCCTTCTCCTCAAGCTCCCTTATCTCCCGAATGCCCTTCTTTGAGACCGTAACAGCGTCTTTCACTTCCACAGCATCACCGGTGTTCTCTCAGCGTACCCGGTATATTACCTTATCCCCCACCAACAAGGTTAAAAATATAGGAACGGTTGCTTATGGTGCAAAAAGGTGATTCAATGGCCAGAGAAAGAAAGCTCACAGCTGCCGACCTTATTGATGAGGGCTACAGCTACAGAACCCCGCAGGAGGCCTTAAGGAACCACATAATAACACTAATTGAGAGGTACGAGGGAGAGGGCATGAACCACTCCGAAGCCCTCTCCAAGCTCTTTCCCAATACAATACTTGACACTGAGGTCCTCCAGGAACTGGTCTCAGCCCTGATATCGGGTTCTCACGTCCTTCTTTTTGGCCCTTCGGGTACGGGAAAAACTACACTGGCCAAGGACGTGTGGAACCTCTTCCCCAAAGAAATATACGCGGTTGAGGAGTGCCCGGTGCAGGACGACCCCCTCTCGGTGGTGGACCCTGAGGTCTCAAGGACCCACCCCCCATGCCCCATCTGTCAGAGCAGATACTGGGAGAACGGTCAGCCTGCGGCAGAGCCTGAAAGGGTCCCCGTGGTGAGGAAACATCTGAAGGAGGGATACGGCTTCGCCAGGGTCCAGGGCTCCTCAGAGGTCTTCCCCGATCACCTAACTGGCGTCATAAACATACATAAGCTGGAGGAGCTGGGTGACCCCACGAGCCCCCTCATACTGGAACCGGGGAAGCTGCTTCAGGCAAACAGAGGTGTTCTTCTGGTGGACGAGGTGGGAAAGCTTCCTTTAGGGACCCAAAATGTCCTCCTTCAAGCGCTTCAGGAGGGGATTGTGACCCCAGCGAAGTCCAGAGAAACCTTTCCGGCGAAGTTCGTGGCCATCACCACATCAAATCTGAGGGACTTAGACAACATCACAGAGCCCCTGAACGACCGCCTGAGCAACGTCTACGTTGAGTGGAGCCGGGAGCACTCCAACAACCTCAAAATAGCCTATCTTTCAGAGGTCCTCAGGATAAAAGGCCCAGCCTACCCCAGAATCTACCTTGAGGCCGCTGTCTACCTGCTTGAAAACTGGAGGGAACTGGGGGTGGACGTTCCCGAGCTGTCGGAAGTGGGGTCCAACAGAACCATGATGGACATCGTCTCCAGAGGGTGGGCCTATGCCCAGATGGAGGGGCGCTGGAGGGTAGAGCTCAAGGACTTCCGCAGGGGTGCTAGGGACGCCCTCTACGGAAGGATAAGGGCGAGAGGCGGCGACTCCTTTCTGAGAAATGAGGAGATTGTCTCCACCTTCCTGAAGGAGAACCTCAAGGAAGCCATTGAAGAGGGCTACAGAACCTGGTGGTGCAGCTTCCACACCGAGCGCCTGGGCTCCAGCCCTGCCCTTGAGATGGAGGTGAAGGAATTCTTAAGAAGTGCCCTGAAGGGGAAGGGGGGGGAGAGGACGCCTGCAGTTGAGAGGTTCCTTCAATACCTGAAGAGAGTGGAACCCTCCGCCAGCATGCTGGATGAGGAGAGCCTCATCCGCCTGGCGGCGGAGACCTCAGAGGAGGTCAGCAGGGGTGAAAATATCCCGTGCAAGGGGTGAGGCGGAAGTTGAACGAAGAGGTGCTTCTTCAGCTGCCCTCCTGCGAGGTCAAACCCCGGGAGAGGCTGAGGCTCTCCCCCCGCCAGAGAAGGGCTGCCATAAGGCTGCTGGCAGAGAAGGGAGTGGAGGGCATAGAGGAGCTTCTGAAAAGCGCAGAGGAGGAAGAGGAGTTCAAAAGATGGATGGAGAGGCGGCGCCAGGAGTATCTCAAGGAGAGGAGGCAGAGACTCAAAGAGCTGAAGGAGAGGATGCGGAAGGAGCTTGAGAGGCTGAGGAGGGAGAGGGAGTCGGCGGAGAGGAAGGTGGAGATTATAGAGATACCCCCCGGGAGCCTCATGGAACTGGGAATAGAAGACGAGCTGATAGCAGCGCTAGAGGGAAGGGCGGAGATGGAGAGGGAGAGAAAGTCCCTCTTAAGAAGGCTTCTGGATATCCTGCTCAGGATATGGTACGCCCTGCGAAGGGCCTTTGCCAGAGTGATTAAGTTCCTCTTCGGAAGGGAGAGAGGGGGCAGGAAGAGGGAGGTCAGGACCCCCGTGAGAGGACTGGAGGGAAGGTTCAGAGGGCTCAGTACAGCTCTGGAGAGCAGGCTCCTTAAGGATCCTGAGCTTCAAAGGGAGGTGGACAGAAGGCTGGTGGAGAGGTGGGGTGAGAGGGGAAGGAGGATAGTGAAGAGAAAGTTCCGCGATGAGGAGGAGTACCTTCAGGCCTCAAAGAGACTGCTCAAAGAGATACTTCAGGAGAGGTTGAGGGAGAGGGAGGAGGAGATGAAAAGAAGAAGGGAAGAGGCAAAAAGGCTTAAAGAGGAGAAGAAGAGACTGATGGTGGGTGAGGAGGCGTTGAAGTCACGTTTAAGAGAGGAGAAAAAGAGCCTAGAGGAGGCCGCCAGGAGCTGGAGCAGGGAGAGGCTGAAGGAGGAGCTTCTGAAGAGCTTTGAGAGAATGGGATACGTAAGGCGGGGCGAGGGGGGTTACGAGATTACCGAAAGCCTTGTGGAGCGCTTCTCCGAGCTCATCTATTCCGAGGTGGTGGGGGAGATGGGAGGTATGAGGAGGGTCCTCAGAGGGGGACAGCAGGTTAACCTTGGCATGTATGAGAGGGGGAGGCTCAAAAGCGTCCTTGAAGAGCCTCACATGGACCTTCTGGAAAGCCTCATCCAGAGCAAAATGAACCATCCGAGGGTGAGGGGGATATACGAGGAGGACATGGTGGTGCTCAGGGAGGAGGAGGTGAGCCTCCTTCACGTCATCATCCTTTTCGACTCTTCCGGCTCCATGGAGGAGCGCGGAAGACTGGGTGCGGCAAAGAGGGCGGCACTTGCCCTCTACAGGGCGGTGAAGAGGGACAACCCCAACAACATGGTGGACTTCATAGCCTTCGCCACTGACGTTGAGAGGGTCTCCTTGAGGGATATAATGGCGCGCACGCCCCACGGCTTCACCAACATGGAAAAGGCCCTGAGGGCGGCCATGGGGCTCCTTAAGGATTACCCGGGGGAGAGAAACCTGGTCTACCTCATAACGGACGGCCTGCCCGAGGCCTACGACACGGAGAGCGGCCCCGTGGCGGGCGACCTTAAAGAAGCCCTGAGGAGGAGTGTTGAGGCAGCGGGGGAGCTGGCACGCCTGAGAGAGGTCCACTTCCACTTCTTCCTGCTCGAACCCCGAGACGAGACTTACGTCAGCGCTGCCAGGGAGATAGTCTCCGCCGCCGGGGGGACCCTCGTCATAACGGACCCGGAGAACCTGGAGAAACAGGTGGTGCAGAGGTACTACCTCTAGAACCAGCTCTCCAAGGTGGCCTGTCTCCTCGAGTCTTCAGCGGCCTTCAGGTCGTTCAGAGACTTCTGTATGTTCTGAAGCTGGAAGTCCCTCTCATCGCAGAGGAACTCCACTATCCCTTCAATGTCAGGCCTGCCCAGGATCAGGTGGTAGTTATCGGTGACAGGCGGCCTTAGGAATATTTTCCTCACCTCCTCGTACTCGAGAAGGGAGTATCGCATCTCACTGATCACATTTTCCAGACTGCCGTACTTCTTGATGAGCTTGAGGGCTGTTTTGGGACCCACCCCCTTCACCCCGGGGTTGAAATCGGTCCCCACCAGTATCGCAAGGTCTATGAGCTGCTCGCGGGTGATCTCAAGTTCTTTCAAGACCTTCTCCAGAAGAATGAGCTCAGGGTGGACCTCAACGTAGATGCTCCTCCCCGGGAGCTTCCTCTTCCCGCTGAGGGCGAGGTTCCTCAAGAGCCTGGGTGCGCCGAAGAGGAGGGAGTCGTAGTCCTGCGATGCGGCAGCAAAAACCTCCCCTTTCTGGGCCATGTACGCAGCCTGCGCCTCCCCCTCCTGGGGCGCCTGAACGAAGGGAACCCCCATTAGCTCAAGGAGCCTCTTTGAGTCCTCCACAATCTCATCAGTTATCCTTGACGTCTGCTGCGCCTTCACCCTAGCGGTCTCAAGGTCGCCCCTCTCCAGAGCCTCCTTCCACTCAACCTCCGCCACCATTTTCCTCTCCGCCCTCCTCTCCAGCGTGGACTGCTTCAGCTGATGCGGCTCACCGTCAAATACGAAGATGAGTCGCACGTCCTCTTTCAGGTAATTGGCCACCCTTGTGAAAAGCCCTTTGAGGTGTGAGGTGGGCCTTCCTCTGGAGTCCTTAAGCGGCTGGCCATCGGGGGTCCTTATGGAGGAGAGGAACTGATATATGGTATTAAAGGCGTCTATAGCTATCCACCTTCCCTTCAGGGATCTCAGCTCCACCCTGCTGCCGCTTACAAGGTCCGAAAGATTAATTCCCATGGGTGAAAATATTTAGATTCCGTTTAAAAAGATTTTCCTTGGACGATGCCAATTCAGCTTCCCGTCCTCTTCTCCTCCCCCAAACCCACATCAATTATCTCCTCTATGGCCTCTTCGAACCTCTTTATCCCATCCCTCTCCCCCCCCAGGTAAACCCTCAGGCCTCCGGGGTATGAAAACACCTCTCCAGGGATCGTCCCGATGCTGTAGCGCTCAAGGAGGGTCTCTGCCAGGGCCCTCGTGTTGGGGAAGTAGGGAGTAATAAGGAAGGATATGGGGGCGAGCCCATCTCCTACCAGGCTCATACCCCTTCTCCGGGCCCACTGGCTTAACTCGCTGAAGTTTCCCTCAAGCCTTCCCCTCCAGGCCCTTATATGTCTCTCTTCCTCCTGAAGTATCCTGAGGGCCGCCATCTGTGAGTGGGGGTTTACCATGTAAGATATCGTGTTTTTGATCTCAAGGGCCCTTTTCACGGTCTCCCTATCCGCTATAAGCCAGCCCACCCTGAGGCCCAAAGCCCCGGCGGTCTTGGAGAGGGAGGACGTGGTCATGGCCCCCCGCAGCTCCGCGGCGAGGCCTCTCAAAGGGTGGAACATTCCGTAGACCTCATCCGCCAGAACGGGTGCTTCAAGCTCTTGCAGGGCCCTCCACGCCTCCTCCCCAAGGGGGGCCCCGGTTGGGTTGTGGAGGTGTGAGAGAATGACCCCGTCCCCCCTGTACTCTCCAAGGTCCAGTCTGAAGCCCCCTTCCGCCCTCCGGGGGAGATGGTAGGTGGGGAGGGAGAGAAGCCCAGGGAGGGCCCTCAAGGGGTAGTAAGTAGGCCACTCCACGGCGACCCTTTCACACCTCTCCTTCAGTATAAAGACCGCTATCAGGTTTGCCTCGGAGGTCCCCGCCGTTATGAGCACCTCCTCTTTCTCAACACCCCACCTCTCTGCCACTGCCTCCCTCAGCTCATCTAACCCTGCATGGGGCGGCGGAGAGGGCACACCCCTCAAAGACACCTCAACCTCTGGAGGAGGAAGCGAGCTCCCCGTCAGGTTGATCTCGCACCCCTCCGCCCTCATAATCCAATCCAGGTGTTCGAAGCCCATGGGGCATAATAAGATTCAAATCTATAAAAAGCCTCTCTGGCCCTATGAAGCCTGAAGAGAAACGTCTCATAAGGCGCCTCTCCTCCATGGAGGAGGAGATGGTCAGATTCTTGAGGGATATCATAGCAGTGCCAGCCCTCTCCCCGGAGAGCGGGGGTGAGGGGGAGGAGAAGAAGGTGGAGAAGATCCTTCAGCTCATCGATGGGTGGGGCTTTGACTCGGTGGAGAGATACGATGCACCCGATGAGAGGGTCCCCTCCGGCAGAAGACCCAATGTCCTATTGAGGGTGAGAGGGAGAGTGGGAAACCTCCCCCCCTGGTGGGTCTTCGTCCACACAGATGTTGTCCCCCCCGGGGACCTCTCCCTATGGGAGTCAGACCCGTGGAAGCTTAGGAGGGAGGGAGAGAAGCTCTACGGAAGGGGGACAGAGGATAACGGCCAGGAGCTTGTGGCCTCCCTCTTCGGGCTGAGGGCCCTGCTTGAGGAAGGAATGAGGCCTGCAAGGGATGTCAACATCTTCCTGGTGGCAGACGAGGAGACGGGGTCCGAGAAGGGGCTAAAGTACCTCCTGAAGGAGCACAAAGGCCTCTTCGGCACAGATGACCTCTACATCGTACCGGACAGCGGTGAGCCCGACGGCTCACTGGTGGAGGTGGCCGAGAAATCTATACTCTGGGTCCGCGTGACCACACACGGAAAACAGGTTCATGCCAGCACCCCGGGGAAGGGGCTCAACGCACACCTTGCAGGCATGAAGTACTCCGTTGAGGTGAGAGAGGAGCTGAAGAGGCGGTTTGCAGCGGAGGATCCCCTCTACGACGAGCCCTTATCCACCTTCGAGCCAACCAAGAAAGAGGCCAACGTGGACAACGTGAACACCATCCCGGGGATGGACGTGCTCTACTTCGACTGCCGGGTCCTGCCGCAGTACAGGGTGGGGGAGGTACTCGCCGTCTTCAGGGAGGTGGCAGATGCTGTGGGAAGAAAAACGGGCGCCAGAATAGAGGTCGAGCCCGTGCAGATGCAGCAGGCGGCTCCCCCCACGCCGCCTGACTCCCCGGTGGTGGGGCTCATAAGAGAGGCGGCGGAGGCCGTCTACGGCGTCAGAGTGCGCCCTGGGGGGATAGGAGGGGGGACGTGCGCTGCCATACTGAGGGACGCCGGCCTTCCGGCAGCGGTCTGGAGCCGGATAGACGAGACCGCCCACATGCCCAATGAATATTCCCTCCTTCCAAATCTTGTGGGCGACGCAAAGGTTTATTCCCTCCTCTTCCTACGGTAAGGCGGTGAGAAAATGGTTCTGATATCGGCTTCCATACTCTCAGCGGACTTCGCTCACCTGGAAGAGGACGTGAAGAGGGCGGAGAACGCCGGGGCGGACATGATACACATAGACGTAATGGACGGAAGGTTTGTTCCCAATATTACCATCGGGCCACCCGTTGTCAGGTCCATAAGGGATGTGACAGAGCTCCCCTTTGACGTGCACCTCATGATAGTGGAGCCGGAGAGGTACCTGGAGGATTTCGCCAATGCCGGAGCGGACCTGCTGACGGTGCATCAGGAGGTCTCTCCCCACCTTGACAGGACCCTTCACGCCATAGAGGAGCTTGGAATTAAGCCGGGGGTGGCCTTAAACCCCCACACGCCCGTTCAGACCATAAAGCATGTATTGCACCTGGTGGAGATTGTCCTTATAATGACCGTAAACCCCGGCTTCGGCGGACAGAGGTTCCTCCCCTACGTTCTGGACAAAGTAGCGGAGCTGAAAAGCCTCATCGAGGAGGAGGGGCTCGAGGAGCAGGTGAAGATCTCCGTTGACGGAGGGGTGAACCCCTCCAACATAAGGGATGTGGTGGAGGCCGGCGCCCATATTGCTGTGGCGGGCTCAGCGGTTTTCTCGGGGGGGGAGATCGAAGAGAACCTGCGGAGGCTCATAGAGGCACAGAATCTCTAGATCAGAGCACCTCTCCTTCAACACTGCCCGAGGCCAGCACCCTTCCATCCACAAGGCTCACAGAGGTGAAAAGGAGCCTGCCGGGCTCTTTTGGGTCCGCCGCCACGCTCAGGAAGAAGCCGCCCTCCGCAGGGAGGGGCAGGGGGAGTCTCACGGGAAGCGAGAGAAGCGGCCTCTCCCTGTAGAAGTATATCTTCATTGTGGGGTTGGGCTCGCCCAGGAAGGTGAAGAAGCCCTCGGGAGAGGCCCTCTTAAGAAGTCTGTAATGGTAAGAGAGCGTGATACCTCTTTTAGCACCATCCCTCTCTATGTAGACGGTTTCGTCCTCTCCGAAGCTCTGGACCCTCTCCCTTACGGGGTCCACCACGAGGAAGTACCTCCCGCCAGTGGAGGTTAAAGAGATGTTCCAGAGGGGGTCGGTGGCGGATGTGTTGAGCTGAAACGTCACTCTGTGCACCTCAATGAGCTCCTCCCCCCGGGCGCTTAGGAATCCCTCAAGGACCCCCAGAACATCTTCAGGGGTGGAGCCGTAGAGGCTCACGTTGTAGCCCTCCCCGGGAGCAGGGATGTGCTGGAAGGGGAGGACCTCGGAGAAGTTCGTCTCCTGCGAGGGAGGGAAGGAGATCAATCCACCTCCTCCGGCAACAATCCTCCACGCCCTCTCCTCAAACTTCAGGAGGACTCGGTAGCCGCCAAAGGTCCCCCAGACGGTCAGGTTCACCCCCCGGGGGAAGTGGTGCCCCCTCTCCACCTCCACCCACCCCTTCAGCTTCAGGCCACCGCTTGAGCCCTTAAAGGTTATCAGTGCTGAATCCCCCGTAGCGTTCACTTCAATGAGAAGGTTCAATACAGCGGGAGGAAGCGGTAGAGGGGAGGGGTCAAGGGTCTTGTTGACAGTGTAGATGACCCCCTCCTGAAGCGAGGCTAAGCCCTCCAGGGCATCCGTGAGTAGGGTGCGGTAGCTCTCCCCCTCCGGATAGAGGGTGGCCACCTCCGTCATTCTCCGTGTGCCATCCGAGGTGTACTCCTCGTTGACCTCCACCCTCACCAGGCTTAAATCCTCAAGGGAGAGGAACCTCTTCATTGAGATCTTTAGCAATCCCTCCCCGGTGTGCTCCTCCCCCTGAGCGAGAAGGCGGGTCTGCATGGAGCCCTCCAGATACTCTTCTATCATGACAGAGGGGGTGGGATTGAGGTGAGCATCCTCCCTGGTTGCGTAGCCCTGCACCTCCGTTTCTCCCGTGGTGTGGATGGTCTGAGTGAAGTTGAAGGTTCCATCCGGGGAGCTTAAGGATGCGTAGAAAGAGCTGGTGAAGGATTTCGCATCTCCCACCTTCAGGGGTGTGAGGTTGAAGGCAGCCCTCTGCACCTCAGGGAAGCGCCTCTCCCCGGGGGGGGAGCTCCCGAGGGGGCCTCTTTCTGCCCCGGGGTGGAGGATGGAATAGGCTGTGTTGAATAGGAGAAGGGAGACCAGAAGAGCCACTACCTCCCTCCTCACTTCACCCCCCTCCGAAGATTGACTGCAGGTCTGTTCCCTCAACCTTCATCACGTAGAGGAGCTGTCCCGTCTGGGCGTCGATTCCAGCGCTGAATGTGTTTCCGCTGGCGTAGAGGGTATCGCTCTGGACCAGATAGGAGAGTTTTGACGTGGGAGGGGTAAGGCCAGTCAAGGAGCTCACGAGAACGAGGGAGGGATTAGATGTGTAGCCCACGCTCCCCATAACGTAGAAGAATCTGAACCCCTCCTGAAGGCCCCCTGACGAGTACCCCTCCCCTCTCACCTGCCGGTCAGATTTTAGAAGCCTCTCGGCGGCGGAGACCGTAAGAAGCTCTTCCCCCACCTCCACCCTCCCCATTGGAGCTCTCCCACCCACTCGCCCCAGCTCCTGAAGAACATACCTTTTAATCTCTGTAACATCCCCTGCAAAGTTCCTCATCTCGGTCTTCGCTACCAGGATGTTGTAGGCGAATTTAGGGGTCTTCCCCGTGGCCTGGTAGGCCTCACGGTACTCCTCGTCACTGGCAGCGTATCCGAAGGTGAGGTTCCACATGTAGGTAGTGTTCCTCGTTATGGTATCCTCCGTCCAGTTGAACATCGCCCCTGTCAGGAAAGTCTTCTGAGGAGTGTACTCCTCCATGAACTCCCTAAGCCCCCCGCTCCGGTTTAGGGCGAGCTCTATCGCCTCCGAGAGGGGGAAGACGTCAACGGTGGAGGAGTCGCTCCCGTCGTCGGGTGCGAGGTCCCAGGGTTTGAACTCACCCCCCGGGCTCCTGCTGTAGTAATGTCTGCCGGGGCAGCTTCCCCACACCACCTCCTCAGTGCCCTCCCTCAGGTTCCTCGCCTCCTCTATGTCCCTTGTGGTCGTCAGGTCAATGATGAAGGTCTCCTCATCTCCCGCGAAGGTCTGGTTGGTCCTGGTACGCCCCTTGAGGACGAAGGGTGAGTTTTCTGATATCCAGAAAGACCTGTTGAAGTTCAGAAAGCCGAAGAAGCTGGAGGTTACGTTAATCTGCATGCTCCTGAAGCCGTAGAGCTTGCCGGACCTAACGGCCCTCCAGTAGTAGGTCTGTTCGAACTCGGAGCCCTCTACCTTAGCCGTGTATGTTCCGGTATCTCCTACCTTTATACTCTGACCATCCCCGTAGATGCTCTCGTCCAGCGAGGGCACCTCAGGCTCCTTTAGATTGGGGTAGTTCCTCATCCAGCCCGAGTAGTTCACGGGAATCTTCACCCTGGGAATAGTATCTACCCTGATTGAGCCCTCGTTGTAGTTCTTCACTATTCTTCCGTTATAGAGGTCGTGGTAGCCTGTATGGATGGCTGAGATGGATCCAGGAATGGTCTGAGGGTCCCTATCGGAGCCCTCTATGGTGAGGGTGAAGGTGGCCTCGGTGTCCTCGGTTACCGCAAGGGCCCTGTGGGTCTCCTTGAAACCGTCCTCCACCTCAACTATCCCCTCCACGATCTGAACAAGGGTCCCCTCGCCCACCAGCGTGTATCTCTCCCACTCCCCGCTGGTGCGGTTTTCCCAGTACATGTACGCCCTCACTGTGTAGGCGTATACCGCCCGATCTCCAATCCTGTAGTCGGGGACCTTCAAGGTGAAGTTCTCCGGCAGTGACTCTATGTCGGAGGAGCTCTCGTGGTTCTCGTTTTCAACGCTGGGGCCCTGCTCCTCCCAGGGGCCTGTTATGTAATAGGCAACATTGAGGGCCAAAAGAGCTGCAGCCAGGGCGGCAATCACTATACGCATTTTTGAAGCCTCCAGCCCCCCTATTCACCCAATCGTAATTAAAATTTCTCTGAAGGGTGAGATACAAGAAGTGTTAAATTTCTGAAAGCCCTTGCACTAAAGGAGGTGGTGATAGTCTGCAGATGGTTGGTCTTTGTCATATTTGCGGAAAGCCCGCGGTCGGGACGTGCCCCTCCTGCGGAAGACCAGTGTGCGGGGCGTGCAGGGTGCCGCCGCTGGGCTACTGCAAGATGTGTGCGGGGGGTAGATCTCTTTGAAGCTGAACGCCGATTTCTTACCGAGAACACCCTGGGCAAGGGAGAAACCTCCGGAAGAGGTGCACCCCGGCCCCGAAGAGGTCCCCTTCATAAGGAGGAAGCCTGATGTGGAGGCTGTGATGAGGGTGGCGGAGGAGGCCTTATCGCAGGTGGAGCCGAAGAACCTGATAGTTGCGGGCCACGGCGGTTCAATAACGACATTCAAGGGAATACACTCCTCTCTGGTAGAGTACAGGGATTCCCCGCAGGTCTTCTTTGTGGACACCGTTGACAGAAGGTGGCTAGATCTGGTGAAGAGGAGGGCGGGGAAGAGAGAGAGTCTCCTTGTCATTGTGTCCAAATCCGGCAGGACCCAGACGCTTCTGGAGGCTGTCCAAAGCCTCCGGGGATATCCCACAGTGGTTGTGACCCAGCCCACAAAGAGCCCCTTGAGGGAGATGGCGGAGAGAGAGGGGTGGCCTCTTCTTGACCATCCCCCGGATGTGGACGGGAGGTTCTCTGGGGGTTTTGAACCCGCCCTTCTTCCGGCCTTCCTCTCCGGGATTGACCTTCAGAAGTACCTGGAGGGCATTGGAGAGGGGTACGGGGAGTGGTTCGGGCCAGAGAAGGAGCTTTACGAACTGTCCTGGAGGTTCTACCTGTGGGAGAAAGCTGGCAGGGAGATCCTCTACGTCCCCATATACTCAAAGGGCCTGAGCGGTTTCTCACACCTGATCACACAGCTGATACACGAGTCCACGGGGAAGGAGGGCAGGGGCATGACCGTCCTGGTGGCGGAGGGCCCGGAATGCCAGCACCACACAAATCAGAGGGTCTTAGGGGGGAGAGGGAACATATACGCAGTATTCACCATTCCGGGGGAGGACGGTCCCCTGCGGTGGGAGGCTGAAGGCGCCATGGAGTCCTTCCGGGAGGCGGGAATCCCCTACCTGATACAGGAGTATGAAGAGATAGACGAGAAAACCGTGGGAAGATATGTGGCGTTCTGGCACATCTTCACTCTTTACTCCGCCCTCTTAAGAGGCCTGCCCCCCTTCGGGCAGCCCGAGGTTGAGAGGGCGAAGGAACACTCCCGGAGGATTCGTCAGAGGAAGGGGGCGAAGAGCTCCTAAGACCTCTTCCACGCCAGAAGAACGGTCAAGACCACGAAGAAAGCGAGTATCCCGAAGAGGATGCTACCGGTGAAGTACCAAACGGCTATCCCGGTGACCGTGGCGGGAAGGTATTTTATCAGGACCACCAGCACGCTTCCCACCAAGTATATCAGCACTATGAAGATTATGACCAGGACCGCCACTATAACCAGTGCCGAAAGACAGCCTATTCCCAGCATCTTAAGTACACCTGAGCCAACTGCGTTCTCCAAACCTATCAAAACATCACACTCCTCTCACCGTCGGGTACCTGTACTCCCTCAGCCATTTCAGATCTGACAGATAGAGATCCCTTATGTCGTCAAGGTCTAAAACCATCATGGCAAGCCTTTCAAGGCCGAGCCCCCATGCCAGAACTGGCTCCTCAACGCCCGCCGGAAGGGTGACCTCGGGCCTGAATATGCCGGCGCCCCCCAGCTCCATCCACTCACCCCTGTATTTCACCTCCACCTCTAGGGAGGGCTCGGTATAGGGGAAGTAGCTGGGCCTTACCCTGATCTCTGAAAAGCCCATCTTCCGATAGAACTCCTTAAGGATCCCTATGAGCATGTTCAGAGATGCACCCTCCTCCACAAGGATTCCCTCTATCTGGTGGAACTCCGGAAGGTGATGGGCGTCTATCGCCTCGTTCCGGAAGACCCTCTCCACGGAGAATACCCTGATTGGGGGGTGGGGGTTGTGGTACAGGTAGCGGATTGTGTTCACCGTCGTATGCGTTCTCAGGAGGAACCTTTCGGCCTCCTCCCTCCTCCACGGCTCCCTCCACCCCTGGGAGCCTGTCTCACCGCCGTTTTCATGTATTTCACCCACCCGCTCCAGGACCCCCTCAAGGCCCTCCTCTATATCGGGCTCCTCTCCCAGCCATTTGATGTAGAAGGTGTCCTGCATGTCTCTGGCAGGATGGTCCTGGGGGATAAAGAGAACGTCCATGTTCCAGAAGGCGGGCTCAACGAAATTCCCTCTTATCTCCTTAAAGCCCATCTCTAGGAATATCCTTCGAATCCTCTCTGTTATCACAGTCAGCGGGTGGGAGCGGCCACCCCACACCGCCGGGGAGAAGGCCTCAACGTCGTAGGGCCTGAAGTGGACCTCCCTCCAGCGGCCGTCCCTGAGGAGCTCTTCGGTCACCTGGCTCACGTCCATCTTCATCTTCACACCGTACCGAAGAAGCTCCTTCCCCAAGGGGGTTAAGCGTATCCTCCTCTCCACCCGTTCCTCGATCCTGATGACGTCCTTTCTTCTCTTCAGCTCCTCTAGGAGGGACTTGTCAACTTCCTCAGCCGGGATAGGACCGCTTTTTAGCCTCTCCAGCAGCTTCTCATCCTCACCTCTTTTGCGCAGCATCCCCTCACCCTTCTCGGTGAGGTATACAT
>Ga0180301_10000534_pt1 | contig 29351 bp, 13 predicted proteins | sample GuaBasSediGuay16_FD_121797 | JGI IMG/M metagenome (GOLD analysis project Ga0180301, IMG submission 121797) | Subseafloor sediment microbial communities from Guaymas Basin, Gulf of California, Mexico - Guay16, Core 4569-2, 12-15 cm | ecosystem: Environmental > Aquatic > Marine > Hydrothermal... | reverse complement strand
CAGTAAAAGTGCTTCTAAACGAAAAAGAATTCTTCATAGGCTTCTTACTGACTTCCCTAAACGAGTTGAAGACCGGTTACACGGAAAGGATAGAAAGCATTGAGGAGGGTCCTGAAATTGAGGGTCCGCGAGGCGAGCTCACAAAGACAATTAAATTCGTCTATCTTTTCGGCCCATTAGAGCGGAGACTTGGAACAAAGAACAGTTTGATTATAACAAAGCATCCAAAAGAGAACTACTATAGGGTTAGATTGGTCTCTGAACCAGTATCTCCGGGAATACCGGAAAGCGCCATAGATAGAACAATAGACTTTGTTCATGGAATAATAATGCGGTGGACTAGAGATAAGAAGAGAATAATGGGCGGAATCTAATCAGTTTTATTGCTTCTTTCTTTCCATACGAAGCATTAATGGATTGAAGGAAACAAAAATTAATGTTTTAGATGGATGTTTAGTGTCTGAGGGGTTGGGATCTTGCGGAAATTTAGTGTAAGAACTTTAATCATAGATGATGTAGTGCCGGGGCAAACTCTATAGTTTCCATGATCGTTACGAAAGAAGTCTTTCTTTATTGCGGATTAACTAATCCCTCAGGTAATGGGCATCTACTGTTAAAATATGATCCCTTCAAAGATAGTGCTGAAGACTGTGGCGTAATTCTAGAGGATGATGAGACGCCTAGGGATCAGGTGGATAAAAGCAATGTTAAGCTTGGCAATCATGCTCTAGAAATCGGATGTGATGAAAAATTTATGGTTTTCAGGGGAACATGTATGTTAGTGAAGTAGGCAATGTTCATCTATTCATCTATGACTCAGAATTGGATAAAATAACTGACCTAGAGCTCATCGAAGATTCTACAAGAGAAACATGGGACGGGGCGAGGAAAAGAGCCTATATGATCCATGCCACAGCCGTCGGTTTAGATGGAACAATATATGCTGGTGAAACGGATCGATATCCACATCTCTATATAATCAAATTACTTGAATAATGATTCGAGGTGTTAAAAATTCACAAAAGCTTAGATATATAAGTGATCTGGATAATCAATTTAAATGGTTGAGAGGCTGAATATTATGGGAAAAATCGGCGATTTTGATCCGTTAATAGTGGAGGAGAAGATTGATCGAATAATAGTTAATGGCACAACCTTCCAATACATTTTCGACAGAAAAAATGGTTTAATGAGCCAGATTAAAGTTTTAAACAACTGTTTTTTGGAAGAAATTCCTGTACCCGGCCTATATTTATCAACAGAAATCGACCCTCGGGTAAAAGTTTACGAAGCACGTTATGAAAGAAATGCAAAGTGTGATATTGTAAAAGAAAGTGATGAAGAAGTGATAATTAGGTCTGAGGGCAAATATTATAGTTCAGAAGATGAGCGATTCGCCATGAAATATGTGATAAAATATAGAGTGGATTTTGATGGAGTTATAGAAGTGTCTATTAATAACATAGCTTTGGGGAACTCCGCCATTAGGTGGCTTTGCTTTGCTAAAGGCTCTCTCAAACCGAATATCTGCGAATACTTGGCACATTTATCAGATCTTTCATTTTCTGAAAGGACTTGCAGACCCGAAGTTAAATATATTTCATCTAAGAAAGATGGGCAAATCCTAGGTGGACGATTTATTCCATGGTTCCATTTTGGGAATGATTATGTTGGTATTGAAGTGGCTGTATGTGACGCTACAAACATACTTTATGGCTGGACAGACACTAGCCCCTACAAGACTGGTGATCCTTTGGGAAAAGCTGGAGAAAATTTCATTGCATACATTCTTAATGGGACTATTTATTGGGAAATTTTCTCTCTTCGCAATCTTTATACCGTAATTTATCCTGGCTGGCAACGAGAAAACATTTTTTATCTTGCTGTGGTTCCAGCTAAACGTTATAATCCTGCCTATGCAAATCTCAGAGTGCATTGGGAGGGACCTCACCAATTTAGGCCGGACTATAAATATCCTAGCAATAAGAAAATCAAAGAACTTGCTCAACAAGGTATTAACCTCATAGTTGGATGTATAAATTATAGGTCGGGAGAATATTCCGTAGTAGATAATCCGAAAGAAACGTGTAGAGTAATTGAAGCCTGCCACAAATATAACGTAAAAATAATTCCCTATGTGACCCTCGTTGACCTGGAGTTTCCAACAGAAGCCTTTAAGCGTCACGCTGAAGAATGGCGAATTGAGCCTGTAGTAGAATTCAACTATAGAACTAATTTGATGTGTTATGGTGCGGAAGGCTGGAGAGAGCATTGGAAACGAGAAGTAAACACTGTGATTGATAGATTTGATTTTGATGGATTATATATAGACTTCTGGACGGATAAAGTTGCTTGCCGTAATCCACGTCATGGTTGTAATAAACGATACATGCGATTCAATTTAGACGGCTTAAGGGACATGCTTAAATATGCTTACAAAAAACTAAAAACTAAGAATCCTGACTTGCTTATCCTAGCTAACACCAATATTTTTCCATGCGCTATGGCTAATAATTTTGTTGATGTCCGTCTCTTAGGAGAATGGTGGAATGTTGAGGAAACGGATCCGAAGATAATTCGAGCTTTTCACAATTGCTTCAAATTTGGATGCAATAATCTGCTACTTACAGGCCGAATTGAAAAGATCACAAAAAAATCCGTAGCCTTTTCTCAAGCATATCATGGGCCAATGGTTATGACGAGAGGTAGAGGTAAAAGTGATAAAGAAATAAATCTTCTACTAAATCACGCCAACCTACTGAGATTTTTTGGTATAGATCGTGCTGACTGCATAAATTCCTTCATCAGCAAAGACTTCATCTATCGTAAGCCCCGACATCTTATAGTCTCATTATATAAGAACGAAATGGGCTTTCTATTAGCAGTTTCAAATCTCACCTCAAAAAGCTTCGAAGCCCATATACGGTTTAAAAACCCATCTAAAATGGGAATCGAAAGATGCAAAAAATATCTAGTTTATCGTCCAGATGAAAATCGACTTTTAAACCCAACTCCTCTAGATGGCAAAAAAGTTGTTAATTTAAAATTTTACATGAAGGCCTTCTCGCCAGCGCTAATTTACATTACGGAAGCACCAAAAAATCCTAAGGTGTTATACGCATCGAATTTCGATTACGTAAAAGACGAGAGGTGGCATGGAAAGAACTTGCTCTTAAGATTTCGTCTCACAGGGGTCAGCGGAGCCAAGGGTCAAGTTACCATATACCGCTCTGATCTGCTTCCAGAAAAAGTCTTCGTTGATAAGAAACCAGCAACATATGAAGTGAGGGAAGGATTGATGATCTTCGAAGCAGAGGCATTGAAGCTAGTGGAAATAAAATTTAAGAAGATATGACCGTTCTGAATCTGGTAACAGAAGCGGCATTAAGATTAAATTTTAAGTATCTTCTTGCGTTTTAGAAAGCGATATCTTCTTTGCTCGAAAACCTTAAAAATCCTCTCCATAAATTTTATTAATTGGAGGAAATATGCAATGAGCGGCGAAGAAAAAGAGAGAATAGGATTAACGCCAAGAGCTTTGCTTGTCGGTTTGGTTTTCGTAGTTTTCTTCACATGGTACTATGGACTAAGAACAATTGACTGCGCTAACTTAGGAATCTACGGTGGAATTGCAGGAAGATTCTACCTTAACAATCAAGTTGGAACAACCTTTACTCAAGCTATGGGTCTAGCAGTTCTTGTATCACTGATATTGGCGGCAATAAATAAAGTAAAACCTATCTTTTCAGCGCAGGAGATAGCGGTCATAGTACTAATGGTTCCGCTCTCGAACATCTGGGCAGGTTCTATGGTGGGTCTCACATGTGTGCGTCCATATAACTATTTGGCGGTCTCAATATCCTATCTCGTGGAAGACTATCCTGAATACGCGGATCTCATTCCGAGCTTCTTCGGCCCAATCGATGTGGATTTCTGGGAGAACCTCACGTCTTCAAGTACGTCGATACCATTCGATGTACTAGGTGGCTTAATGGGCTACGTAATTCTGGTGGCAATCGCTTCAGCGTTTACAGCCTTCTTCCTAGCACACCTATTTAGAAGGCTCTATGTCGAAATAGAAAGACTGGAGAATCCGTTTTCAATAATGTTTTCAGAGCTAGTTAAAGGAATAGGAGTCGGAAACGGCAAAATTTTCAGAAACAAATTGTTCGTAATAGCGTTGGTGCTAGGCTATGTGCACTTCTTCTTTGCGTGGACGGTTGGCTGGATACCTGCTTTAGTCACTGGGGATCCCAACGCTCGATTTGTTAACAGAGGCTACGTACCGATAGGCGGCCTTATTCTTAACTTATGGCCTCAATTCGACCTGACAAGATACGGCCTACTTCCATGGATACCGCTGTATATTTCCTTATTACCATACGAAGTTGGATGGGGTCTTCTAACATCCATAGACGCTTTAAACGGCTTCTTACTAGGCTGGATTATACTTTGGGTGTTATGGCCCTCAATTGAAGTTGCTATGGGGAGATATCCTGCGTTCTCTGCAGGAGTCAGTAACTCTAGCGTCTTTGATAGGATCTGGTACGGGGATCCCGATGGTATAACTCCGGTTGCACTTTGCATAGGTGTTGCACTTGCGTTAGGCTTCCTTACGGTCATAAGAAATAGACGAGCTATCGGTCACGCATTTACGTCTCTCTTTAGAAAGCCTCCCTCAGAATTCGAAGCTGAAAGTCCAATTTCATATAGATTGATATGGATCGCTTTCATAGTCTTTCTGATAATATGGATAGCTGTTGGGGCTGTGCTTAACATTGATCTCTCTCTGCTAACGTTGTACACGATCTTCTGCATCCTCATAATGATAGGATGTACAAGAATGATCGCTGAGACTGGAGGCTACCTATTATGCGGATTTCCATCGGCTTGGAAATGCTTCTGGTATGACTTTGTAGGGCAATCTATTTATTATCTCTTTGGATCATGGGGAACGCTCAACATGACCGTGTACTGGACATATAACATTTTAGCGAACAGAGGCGGACTTTATCACACATATATGTGGCTTCCAACAATTGTCATGTATTACACAATATGCTCCTATCAAGTAGCACGCACAGTAAGGGTTGATAAGAAGAGTATCTTTAAGGCATTGCTAATAACTCTCCCAGTGGTAATCGTAGTTAGCGTCATATCTTTCTGGTTCTGGGTGGCATATCTTCCAATAAACCCGCCAGGCACTCTTGAGAGTACTGGCTCGATCTCAAGCACTGTTTCAAACATTCAGTCTCAAGCATTTCCATACTTTGGCATGCGACCATACTATAATCTTGGAACAAACGTGGCGCTGATAGTGGTAGGCATTATACTAGGTTATGCAATAATGTTCCTTAGAGCCAGAGTCCCTGCATTTAGAGTTAGCCTTGCAGGTATGCTCTTCGGAATGCTTTTCGGAATATCTTGGTGGGCGACGTATCTTTTAGCCTATATAGTAAAAGTTCTCGCTATAAGAATAGGCGGCGTCAGACTTTTTGAAGAAAAAATTAAGCCTATAGCCATAGGGCTAGCGGCGGGAGGATTACTTGGAGTCTCTATATTCCACATAATAGGCTTTATAATACACGTGCAAAACGCCTTCATCACTGGAACCTTCGACCTATACTAGACGCCCACCTAAAAATCTCCCTTTTTTTTAATCTTTCTTTTTTTAAATTATGTAATTTCTTCAATATCAATAACTTTAGATCAGATAATGTGGTGACGGTTAGAATTTTTTCCGAAAAATTTAAAAGAACTGGCTTGGTAAAATTAGTTGGTGGGCTGAAGAATGAAAAACAATATTGTTTCTCTTGCAAAAAGCCCCATGCATAAAAATTATGTTTATAAATTTTATGAACATGACAACATTGTTTTATCCTTACTTAAAAAGAGGGGTTTGAGACATGCTGAAGCATAGAAATTTCAATCCGCATCTCTTTATCACCATTCTGATTCTGGTAACGATTACTTTTGCAATAGGCATTGATCTTTTATCAACATATGTATTCGCGTCAGGAAAGACAACAAAAACTCCATTTATTTTAGAGGAAAATGAAACTATTGAGCCAATTCAATTTGACATACAGAATGTTAAAAGTCATGTGGAGTATTTAGCAAGTTTAGGCTCAAGGTTTACTGGCACTTCAGGCAATATTGAAGCGGCACAATACATTTACAACAAATTTAAGGAGTATGGATTGGTTAACGTCTCATTTCAAGAATTCTCAATAGTTGTACCCGTGGACAAAGGCGCCAATGTCACTATTTTATTAGAAGACAATAATTTAACGCTTCCACTACATGCTGGTCAACCTAATTTTGTAGTGCCTTGCATAACCCCTCCAGAAGGTTTGATGGGACGCTTGGTGTACGTTGGTGACGCTTACCTAAAAGATTTTGAAGGAAAAGACATTGCTGGAAATATAGTTATAGTTAATTGGGATACTGAAATGAGGTGGCTTGATGCCATTAGACTTGGTGCCAAGGCAGTTATTTTTATCCCTCCAATGAGGTATTTATCCACTCATGGGAGAAGGTTTACAAAGCTTCTATATAGAGTTCCATTAAACTTTCCAAGATTTTATGCTGATGAGGAAGTTGCCAATATTTTACTTCAAAATTTAGGTAAAACTGTAGTTTTGAAGTCTACGCAGACATGGGAAAACGTCACAGCCAGAAATATAATCGGCTTCATTCCCGGCATAGGTGAAGAACTTGGGCCTGAATATAAGAACATAATCCTTCTCTCAGCGTATTATGATTCTTATTCAGATTTTCCATCAATAGCGCCAGGCGCTCAGGAAGCTTGTGGAGTGGCTGCCTTACTAGAGTTGGCGAGAATTTTGGCTAATACAAGACCAAAATACACATTAATGTTTGTAGCATATGCCGCCCACCACCAAGGAATACAAGGGACGATAAACTTTGTTAATGAGTATATATGGCCGTCTCCCAATCCAGAAAAGAGGAATATTGGAAAGAGAATCTTTGTGAACTTTAACTTAGATTTATCAACAGGAACCGACGCTACTTATCTCACTCCCCTTGCTGGAGACGCTCCTATGGGAAAAGGATACGCATATAATCCCGATGCAAATAGATATGGCCCTACAGCTAAGTTCTTTAGAGAAATCAGTGAGAAAATGGGTCGACCAGCTGTATTATATAGAGATACTCCTGGACTGCAGTATTATGCTCCAGTTCAACAGTATCCTTCAGAACTTGCAACAGCAATACCAACAAGGGACTTCCAATTTGATAGCGCTCCCTTTGCTGCCTCGATCGTTCCACCCTATGGCTTCACTATCACCACAGCCTATGATGCTAGGCCATATACAGGCACTCCATTCGATACTTTAGATAAGGTTAATTGGAAACACTTAGAAACACAGTTAGAATTTATATATACCGCCATATCTCACTATATAAATAGAAGTCTTGTTGAGTTCTTCAATGTAAGGGGGCCTGAAGATCTCGATCCAGATAATCCGAGCGCATCTATAGAGCGAGCATATAGCGTTTTCACTAGGAATCCCACCGGCATCAATTCCAGATGGATGAGTGTTAAAGGTACGGTAGCCGTATGGTCTATGGAAAAAGCTTTTTGGGATCCTTCACCCATATTGCCTTTACTAAATAGAAGTGATGTTCGTGTTCTAGTATGTTTGGATTACGACGATCGCTCATATCACCAATCCACGTATTATTTCTATCGTAGATTCGTATTTCCCAATCCTAATGGCGACTTTCTCTTTCGAGGTGGGATATGGAATACAGCTTATTGGAGTGGTAGAGGTGCATATCACATAACAGCATGGGTAATAAACTCTACAACTGGTAACATACTTTATGCGCCAGATATGGGGGTTCATAGATATGGCCCAGAAGAATATTTAACAATAAGCTATGTTGCTGGCATGCATTCATATGATGATATTGGATTCTTAACCGTGTTTAAGGCTAGTACTATGATAGTTTTGGATGTTGCACATCCAGACTGGTTATATACATTTCAAACAGAGGAGGGTACCTATCTTCCTCCCGTTGTAACAGTTTTGCGTGCAGATACGCACATTCAGCCTGAAAGCTGGGGACTATGGCTTGACAATAATTTATTGATGGCAACTGTTGCAGTTCCTCCCAATATTCCATTCGAAATCGTTTGTAAAGCCCTTGCACAAAGGTATCCATTTATAATCTTGTCTAACGCCTCTGAGGACAATCCTTTGCAAGGCTTCCAACTTAAATATAATGAACAGTATATTCTGCATAATTCCTATTACAAATTTGCAAGAAACTTCATATTAATAAACGAAGAAAGAGTGCAACGTTATCTACCGAATTCACGTCAAGCTATTCTTCACAGCGAGACGGTGGCCCTTCTTGCAAACGCAACAGAAGCTTTCAACCAAAAGAAATATAGGGAGTATTACATGTACTCAATGATGGCTTGGAAAAAGAGTGCAAAACTATATGTTGAAATTCGTACCCTCTTAGAAGATTCCTCTTACTCTACATTATTCTTCTCAGCTTTCATAATTCCATTTATCTTCCTATTTGAAAGATTGCTTTTTGGAGCGAGTGGAATAAAACGTGTAGTTAGCTTTGTAGGAACATTCCTCGTCTTTTCAATTACAATGTATACTTTCCATCCAGGCTTCAAAATAGCTGCAAGTCCTCTGATGATTATCGTTGGCTTTAGCATATTAATATTGGCTTCGCCAATAATCGGGATAATTATCAGCAAGATAGGCTCTTTAATAGCAGAAATAAGACATGCTCGTTTAGGAAAACATGAAATTAAAGTTAGAGGAATTCCATTTTCAACTCAACTTGTTCATTCCTTTTCGATTGGCGTAGAAAACATGAGAAGAAGGAAATTCAGAACTGGTTTGACTCTAATAACGATAATAATAGTAGTGACAGCAGTAGTCTCTTTCTCTTCCATCGAGAGTATGAAAATCTATTCAATAGCTCCTTCACCCAAGCAAAATCCAGCTTACGTAGGCATATATATCCATAAAGATCATTGGGGAAGAGGTTCTCACACCCTCAACTATCACTTAATAGAATTTGTTAAAGGAGTTTGCAAGAAAGTATCACCTAACTGCTCAGTTGCCCCAAGAGCATGGGCATATACATTATGGCCTACAGAACTTAATCCCAGATATAGACCCCATCCCATAGCGTTCTATGTGACAACATCAGATACTTGGGAAACTGTTGGAGAAAAATGGATTCCATCACCAGTCCTTTTAGGATTCACGGCTGAAGAAAGCAATATAACGGGTATTGATTCTCTACTAATAGCTGGACGCTGGTTCCTACCAGGAGAAAGAAGAGTTTGTATACTTACAGAGGCGAATGCACGCAGATTGGGAATAAATGCTACGAACTTACCTGCAAAAGTCTATATTGAAAATCTAGAGTATCGGGTTATAGGTATAATAGGCGATCATTTAGGCATTTTCAAAGATCTCGATGGAGAGGGGATAACTCCCATAAAACTTGACTGGCCGCCATTATTACCAAACCCATATGAAATTCATGACGAGGTCGAATATGTAACCATTCTTCCATATGAGGACGTGATCGCCCTAGGCGGCACACCAGCCTCAATCTCCGCTCGCTTCTCCACTAAAGAAGAGGCTATGAAAGCGGCTGAACTCGTTTCCTCAACAGTTTCTGGACCATTAACATTTGTATGCACTAAAGCTGGAGAAGAAGGAGAAGTGTATATGATTGGCGAAAAAACTGCTATCACTATTCATGGAATGACGACACAGTTAATTCCATTGGGATTAGTCTTCCTATCAATCCTAAATCTATTATTAGGAGCCATATATGAAAGAAGAAAGGAGATATCTATATACTCGTTTGTAGGCATATCGCCATTAAGCATAGCTTTCATGTTCTTTACCGAAACATTGATCTATGCAATATTAGGAAGCATCTTAGGTTACACTGTCGGCGTATTGATGTTAAATGCAACCTCCACAACTGTAGGTTTATCTCTGAACTTTTCCTCATCTATGGTTATATTATCGCTGGGAGTAACAATGCTTGTAATAGTTCTCTCATCCATTTATCCATTAACCATATGCGCTAAACTAGTTACGCCATCCCTTAAGAGAAAGTGGGAGATACCAACATCCCCTGTAGGCGACATGTGGGAAATACCATTACCATTCTTCCTACGATCTATGGAAGAGGTGAAAAGTTTAGCTGGCTTCTTATTGGAATTCATGGATGCTCATAAAGGGGCTGACGCACCCATATTCTCAATTTCTGACGTAAAAATTGTAAAAGAGCCCTTTGGCCTGCAAATCGATGATCTACGGCTATTTCCATATGAAATGGGGGTTTCCCAAAGCGTAAGTATCCTCATGCCCTACAGTGAAGGTCGTTGGCAAATAACAGTAGTTATGAAAAGAATCGGAGGATCTATAGAGGACTGGGAAAGATTGAACAGAGGATTTGTAAACACTTTGAGAGAACAGCTCCTGCTATGGACTTCACTGAAATCAGATGATAAAACGAAGTACCAAAAGCTTTTTGAAAGCAAAGTGTCATTATAATCTTTATTGAGTCTGATTTAAGAATGTCTATCTGAATGGAGTGGGGGAATAAAATGTCAAAAAAAATATCGAAGGAACTTAAAGACTCCGGAATCAAATATGGCTCCGGAATCTCTTTAAACTCAATAATTGGAACAATTTATGCGATGATAGTTTTTATTCCTGCCATAATGTATCTGCGTCTCATGACGGGCTCTGGAGGCATTCCCGTAAGCTGGTTTACGGTTCTTGTGGTTTCCGAATTCTTAAGGCTACGTGGTACTAGACTAGGTGTAAATGAAGCAGTTGTTCTATACCTTATAAGCGGAGCTGAAATGTTTGTTCCATTAGGTCTACCATTTAGAACATATTTTAGAAGATCTCCAATTACTAAGCTATTCGGTCTAACGCATGAAATACCCCTTTGGTACAGTCCTGAATTAAATTCTCCAATCTACCATTTAAGAACTATTTTTCATCCAGACTGGATAATCCCCCTTGGAATTATGTTTCTTGCTTCGATCGCCGGTTCACTATTAGACTTCTCACTTGGCTTCCTAGCGAGAAGAATTTACTTAGAAGCTGAAAGGTTGGAGTTTCCGCTTCAGAGAATGGATTCAGATGCACTAACGATAATAACTGGTAGAGAGGAAAGGCCGCTTAGAGTGCTCTCTGTAGCTGCTTTTATAGGCTTTGTGTATGGAATAGTCCTATACGCTTTTCCATTTATCTATCAAGCTTGGACTGGACAGCCCATGCAAGTAATACCGGTGCCATGGTATGATTGGACAAGATTGGTGGAAGCGAATTTTCCGGGGGCAATTTTTGGATTGGCGACTGATATAGCGCCTTTTGCCTCAGCCTTCATAATACCTGGCAACATTATTCTAGCCATATTTGTAGCGTCATATGCAGTCTTCTTCTTTGGAAATCACTTAACAGTAAGATATGATCTTGCTCCGATTAAGTGGTGGGTTCCAGGTTTGAACATACGAATGAGCTTACTTAGAAGTATAATGTATTTCTGGGCTCCAATCCAAATAGGTTTTTCATTGGCTGTTGGTTTAGCTCCTATTTTCTTCCGACCAAAATTAATTCTTGGAGCTTTCAAGAGAGTGTCTGCCAGAAAAAGGCGGATGCTAGAAGAGATTCCGATGCTAACATACGTTATTATTCCCATGGCGATATCTTTCATAATCTACGGACTTATGTTCGCTATTCTAGTTCCCTCCTTTACAGCCTCCTATCCTTGGATAGTGGCATTATCATTTATATTACCATTCGTCTACATGCTTGTTTCAGGCAGAATGCGGGGTGAGGCGGGAGTAACCTATATTCCGGCTGGAAATGTCCAAAATCTTCTTTACTTAATGAGCGGATATAAAGGCGCTGACGTATGGTTTGTTCCCAGTCCCATGACTATAAGCGGAGGGTCCTTATCTTGGTTCGCAATATGTGAGATGACAAAGACTTCAGCCAAAAGCTTGGTGAAAATGTATTGGCTTCTATTTCCAGTTTCAGCGCTCATAGGTCTAGGCTATCTGGAAGCTTTCTGGAAAATGGCGCCAATACCTTCAGGCAGGTATCCAGGTGCACAAATATTCTGGCCTATTGATGTATCATACACCTGTCTCTGGATAAGAGGACAAGTGGCTGGTATCTTTAATGTCTTATGGATACTCTATTCATTCCTAGTAGGTACAGCAATCTATGCTATATTCTTCTTTACGAAACTTCCCATTTCCCTCACTGGCTTAGCAATAGGAGCTGGAACATCACCGCCATTCGCAACTTCATACCTGATCGGACTTATAATAGCAAAGTTTATTGAAAGAATCATAGGCAAGGAAGCGTGGGAAAAATATAGGCGAATGCTTGGTGCTGGTCTAATAGTTGGTGAAAGCATAGCCGTAACAGTAAGCGTGGCAATAAGCATAATAATAAACTCAATATGGATTCTTCCAATCTAAGTATTAAAAACATCGATATGAAAACTCGGCTTTCAATCTTCCACGCCGATGGATAATTTTCAGCTTCATGTAGAGTTTAACTACAAGTCCTAAAACTGTCATGCAAACTAACTGGAAAACCCCATAAAACTTAATGTTAGCCAAATTTTAATCATTGCTTATCAATTGGACGCAAAAAGCCTACTGTTGTTCATTAATTTTTTAAATCGAGATGTGACAAAGATATAGAATCTAAGCTCTAGCAAGTTCGATGTAATAAAAGATATAGAAGATGCAGCTATTAGAAATGTGGGAAACAATTAAATGTACGTGAAAATCTCTCTAATTTGTTTCGTGAAGAATACGTTGTTGAAATAAGATGTCTCTCTACATTGAATTCATTTGCGGAGGATAAAAACCATACAATGTCTAAATTTGCGTAAAATTTTTATAACTACAAATTAAGATATACTTAGGAGGATTATAGGGAAAATGATTCTCAAAGAGAAAAATTTATCGAGGGTTATATTCTTCGCCTTATTCCTCGTAAGTTTTATTTTCTTATCGAATTTCCCTATATATGCAAATGCGCAGATCCCTTCACTTCCCCCGCCAGCTCCCGATTATAGGGCACTTTTAGAGGAAATAAACATAGATAAAGTTATAGATGAGATTAAGCAACATGCTCAATTCTTCTCAAGTTTTGAGACTAGGCTAACAGGATCTTATGGATGCGAACAATCTGCTAAATACATTTATGATAAATTTGTGGAATATGGTCTTCTCAATGTATCTTATCATGAATATGAAATTGCTGTATGTCTTGATCATGGAGCCTATCTTACATTCAACTCGGATAATGAAACTTTAAGAATTTATCCTATGAGACCCAATTTTGGCATTCCTTCTACCACTCCGCCAGAAGGTATAACGGGGCGTCTTGTCTATGTAAAGAAGGGACATCTTGTAGATTTTGATGGACAAGAAATAGAGGGAAACATTGTAGTTATGGACTGGGAGTCTGGAAAGAATTGGATAAATGCAGCTAAATTGGGAGCGAAGGCTGTTATCTTCTTGCCTCCAAAGCAGATTCCAACTTATCATGTTCCCGAAACTGTTCAAGTTCCTTTCAGGTTTCCAAGGTTTTATGTCCCTAATGCGGACATAATTTTAAATCGTCTTAATGAAACTGTCACTATAAAGGCAAATACATACTGGGAGAAAGTGGTTGCTAAGAATGTTATGGGATATGTTCCGGGCACCGAGTATCCGAACAGATACATTCTTCTTACAGCTTATTATGATTCGGATTCGGTTTTCCCATCATTAGCGCCTGGTGCCCAAGAATCCCTTGGAGTTTCCGCGCTTTTAGAAATAGCTAAATGGCTTTCCAAAAATAGGCCTAAATATCCAGTCATCTTTATTGCGTTTTCAGGACACCATCAATCTCTTTCGGGCTCTTACGCTTTCATAAGAGATTTTGTATGGCCAGCTTTCAACCTTTCACGCCGATGGATTGGCATGAATATAATTTTCCAGCTTAACATAGAGTTAACCACAGGTTCTAAGGCCGTTATGCAAACTAATTGGGGAGATTTCATGCGTCGTTACGATTGGGAGTGTGCAGGCTGGAACAGTATTAGGTTCCTAAGGTTTGTGGAAAAAATAGTGAATGAAATTAATGATCAGCATCCCTTCGGTCAAAAATATGAAGTTTACATTGACATCGATTCTAAAGGTCGCGTAGCTGGCCTTAATCTTAAACCCATGGTTAGATATCTCTACAGGAGGGCGGAATTTAAATCCTTTATATTTGACTCTGACCCTCTTTGCGGAAACATTGGTGGACAGGCTTGGACCTTCCATACTGTAGATTTCAGGCTTTTCCAAGAAAGACCATACGACACTCTTGAATACGTAAACTTTGAAAACTTGAGGCCTCAGCTAGAGCTTCTTTTCTCTCAAATTTATCGGCTCTTAACATTGCCCAAAAAAGTCATGTACGAGGCACTTACAGATGTATTGGGGCCGGATCCGGAGGTAATTTGGCAACCGCCACACAAGCCGCATCCAAATGCAAATTATCCACCAGACTTTACTGTTTATGATCCGTCTACCCATTCGCCTATAAGAAGCTACAATAGGGTATCGGGTAGAATTGGTGTTTGGAATAAGACTAAAGCATGGTACGATCCTGTACCAAACGCCTTAGTCCGCCTTCAGCCTTTAGCCACCACTTTTCCACCCTTCGTATGGTACACCTTTACAGATGAAAACGGCTACTTTGAGTTTTATGGAGTTTTCCATTATCCGGGAGGAGCCTCATTTAGAATAGACGCCTTTGTTCTCAACAAATCTGATGGCAGTATTCTTTATGCTCCGGATTTTGGAATTCATGCTTATGCAAAAGAGTTTCAATTCATCGCTTATACTGAGCAAAAGTATATGGATATTGGCTATTTTGTTATTTTTGAATGTGCTTCTTTAGTCATTTTTGACACTATTAATCCAACTACTCTGGCGCCGCCGAGAGCCGTGGAAATGGGCGAGGTTGGAGCAGGAGGTGGAGGTATGGGGGCAGAGCTTTCCACAGTTTACACCCTTATGGTCGAAGCCTATAAGACCAAAACCCATATTTCTCTAGAATCCTTTGGAACATTTTTCCTGCAGTCAGCGGATTATTCTTTTGCTGTAGCATTCATTCCTCCAAAGGAAACATCATACGTGGTCTTTAAGGCGCCGGGGGCTCTAAGGTATCCCCTCCTAGTGCTTGTTAATGCTAGTGAAGAGAATCCAAAAGGTACGGGATATGCTCTGAAAAAAGGTGAACAACTTATAATTACTAAAACGGCATTTGCCTATGCGGAGAATCTTTACTATACAGTTAAGGATCGATTTGAAGTCTTAAAGAAATATAATGTTCAAGAATATGAGAGAAAAGAATACGCTTACTTTAAGCAGGCAGCTTCGTTGCTTCAAAAGGCAAAGGAAAGCTTTAAGAATCGTAAATATAGTGAGGCTTATGCATTATCCTTCGAAGCTGTACGTCTGCTAAAAGACGCCTATTTCTACACTCGTATCAGAATCGAAGATTCCGCTTCTACCGTTCCTATTTTAGCCTTATTCTTGATCCCATTTACTCTCCTATTTGAGAAGCTGGTTATTAATGCATCTGGAAGGAAAAAGATACCAATTTTATGCTGTCTCTTCATCATTGTATTTGTTGCCTTCTATCAAGTTCATCCAGGATTTAGCTTTGCTGTCAGTCCTCAAATGATTGTAATAGGGCTTTCCACACTTATTTTAGCAATTCCAATATTCGTGCTAATGCTAAGGGGCGGCTTATCTTATATTAAGGCAATACGTGTACGTCTTTTTGGTAAGCATGAAGTTGAAGTTGGAAGAGCGTCAACTACTTTCTGGGCATTTTCGTTAGGCGTGGAGAACATGCGTCGTAGAAAACTTAGAACTTCTCTTGTTCTTATAGCCGCAATTTGCATGGTTATTGCTTTCGTGAACCTTGCTTCTATCGCTCCTCTATCCCTAATATCCAAAGTTCCCCTGGTAGGTGAAACCCCAACATATGTAGGAATATATATACATCGGACGCTTTGGGGAGGAGGTGTGCCCGAGCTCGGAGACACTCTACTGGAGTACCTCACTATAAAATATGAGGACGCTATTATAGCTCCCAGGGCGTGGGCCTACACGCAATACAGCAGCTATATAGACTATGTGGCCGGATGGCGGGTTCATAATCCCTTAAACAATAAGACTTTTGTCGCTAGAGCCCTTTTAGGCCTCACTCCTCAAGAAGCGGAGATTTGGGATGTTGAAGCTTTACTCGTTAAAGGTAGATGGTTCGTGCCGAAAGAACGACTTGGTTGTATACTTGGCGAGAAGGCGGCAAATACTTTAGATGTTGATGTAGGAGATATTGTAAGAATGGCGGGTTTGAACTTTAGAGTGATTGGAATTATTAGTGATGACTTAGATTTTATTCGTGATTTAGATGGAGAGGGAATAACGCCGCTTAAAATGGATTGGCCGATGGGAATTAACCCGTTAAATGTTCATCTAAAGATTAGTTATTATGGAGATGGAGTAGTTATAATTCCTTATGAAACCTGTATTTCCATGGGAACAGGTGCTTCTTTAGCAAGCATTACTGTGGTGCCTAAAAACTTAACTCTGACAGAATCTATAGCTGAAGAAATCTTTGCTATATTCTCTGATTTAAACATTTACTTCTCAACCCCGGAAAGAGAGGTATGGATGCTTTCTAAGGCTTCAAGCATTAAATTGTGGGGGATAGAATCTCAAATGTTCCTATGGGCGGTTCTTGCAGTATCGCTCCTAAACATCATGCTTGGAAACGTTTATGAACGGACTAAAGAAATTCAAATCTACAGTTCGCTTGGACTTAATCCTCTTCATGCAAGCATCATTTTCTTTGCTGAAGCAACTATTTATGCGCTGGTGGGTAGTATGCTCGGATATCTCATTGCTATGATCGTTAATAAGGTCGTATCGCTTCTCTCTCCCGGGCTTCTAATTCAAAATTTCTCCTCCACAACTGTAATTCACACGGTTCTCATAAGCATGGGGGCAATACTGCTTTCAACCATTTATCCCATGATTAAAGCCTCTAGACTAGTTGTCCCATCCTTAGAACGTGCTTGGAGAATTCCTACGCGACCAGTTGGTAATGAATGGTCAATTCCACTTCCGTTCCGAATGACAGATGAGAAAGAAGTAAATGGTGTAATTGCTTTCTTAAAAGAGTATCTGAACGCGCATGTGGGAGAGCGGCCGCCAGAATTTAGCGTCGATAACTTAAGAATAGAAGCAGGAGAAATTGACGGCAGACCATATAAGGTCATTAAAATGACCAATAGGCTCTTCCCATATGAAATGGGAGTGATTCAAAATACTCAAATCCTATTCCTTTATAATGAAGAAGAAAGGAGCTGGGTTACACAAATTCTGTTGGAACGAGTGTCTGGAATAACCTCCTACTGGGAGAACTTGAACAGACAGTTTATAGATTTCATTAGAAAGCAACTGCTCCTTTGGAGATCCCTTAAAGGAAAAGAAAAAGAGAAGTATATGAGTGCGTCGATCTAAGATAATTGATCTGAAAGAAAAATTGGAAAATTTGGTTTAGAAGTCGGTGATTGAAGACTGATACCAATCAGCTAATTTTTTAACACGGCTTATTCTTCCTGGACTGCCTAATTTGGCGTAAAGTTCTTCAGCCCACTTATAAGTTGGAGGTCTATAACCAACAAAAACTATCTCAGTAGGCCAAAGTAAACCCGCCACATAGGGAAGATCTGTATACCTCAGAACATTCAATAATTCTATTGCTGGGCCTGTTCCATCAGGTAGACTTGGCATATTATGTGTTGCAGGCGGATTCGATAATACTATTGCCGAAATATTATCGTAGGCTAGGAGCGCCGTGTACAGTGCAACTACCGCCATTTCTCCTCTTCCACACAACATTACATTATTTGAATTTAATCCTGATATTTCCTTAACTAAATCCAGAGTTCTTAACGCATCATATATCCGCATTGAAGCTATAGTTCTTCCAATGGCGGCAGAGGCTCTGCGAACATGCCAAGATAAGTTTGGAGCCCAAGAGCTCTCTCCTACGCCGCGAAGTTCAACTTCCAAGCGAGCCCACCTTTTATTAAAACCTGCGAGAAATGATGCAGCTTCCCACCGGTGTCCATCTGCACTAAGTAGATAAATTATCACAGGGAAGGGTTCACTGAAATTTTTATGAATGGATAATTTGGCGACGATTCTCCATCCATCTTCTGGAGTGAAAGAAATTCTTGAGTATTTCCATTCTCTTCCTTCCCATTCCATTTCAACTTCAGGTTCAAGAGAACATGGAGAATTAGGAAAATGTGCAAAGGTTTTCTCTAGTAATATTCTTGTCAATTTTTCTCGTTCCCTCCTTAAATCATTTGGATCTTTGATTGTTGGTGGCTTTGCAAGCGGAATGAAATCTTCATGAATGATGGTATTACGTTCATCAGCTGGAGGTTTTTTCTTGAACACACTAAGATTTTCCTCAGGCTCCAAATTTTCCTCAGAAAGATCCTCCACTTCTTCAGCTGAAACTTTTAGGCCCTTGAGATGCCTAAGAAACCAAGCGAAAATAGCTTTCCGTGACAAACTATGATAGGAATGTGGACCTGGCGTTGTCACTAATTGAACATTTTCCTCACAATTAAACAGTTTATATACTTTTCTAATTTTTTCATAAACCTCTTTGATGGCATCTATTGGATAAAGGTCATCTCGATCAGCTGAGCAAATAAGAAGTGGACGTGGAGCAATAAGAGCTGCTACATCCGTTAGATCCCAACCATATATGTTAATGAAATGCATGCAATCGCAGTCACCGTCTATTGTCCTATACTTTATGTGCGCCTCTAAGGTCCCGGTGCTACAAACAGGAGCTATGACTTGAACCCTTTCATCAACGGCCCCTAACCACCAGCTTGTTCGCCCTCCGCCTGATATGCCTGTCGCACCTATTCTTTCAGCATCTACTTCTGGGCGCTCCTCTAAAAGATCAACTGCGCGGATTGCGTTCCAAAGTTCCACTCCGCCAGGAGTATAGCCCATACTGTACCAGTGAAACCATCCATATTTATAGCAACCGTGATGATATCCTTGAATTTCTCCAAATTGAAGAGTGTCCAATATAATTGTAGCGAAGCCTAGTTTAGCGAAGTGTCGAGCATGAGCTTGATAGTGAACTTTCGCATTAGGCGAGTGTCCACAAAGATATACTACTGCTGGAACTTTATGTCGCACTTTTGGAAGATATAAATTAGCTGTTACATAAAGTCGCGGTAAACTCTCATAGTAAAGATTTTCAATTCGGTAAGAACCCCGATCTAACGTGCTTGTGACGTGCATGTGTAATGGAGGTCTTTCTTCTTTTGGAGGAAGATTCAAGATTCCCATCATTTCTAAGAAGCATTTCACCCGCTTGGGTCGTTGCTTAATCCACTCCTCTTTGCTTTTCGGAAGATTTGCTAGTGATTGTTTAGTTATTTTTTCAGCCTCTCTACATAAATATTGACGTATACAATTCATGTGAGCGTAGCCTCCATACACTCTATATTTACAAAGTATTAAAGTTTTTTAGCTCTAGTATAATTAGATGTCAAATTATGAAAAATGTCTATGAACGCTTCGTGTTGATTAGTAAAGAGAAAATTGCGATTTCTTGTCTTAGTTTTGCGATGCGTTAAAGTTCATTTTGACGTTGAAAAATAATGGACGAAGCCTTTACATCATTTTCTGCGATAAGCCTTACTCTAAATGTGGTGATTTAGAACCAATTCAAGTCCTAGCCCAACGAATCAAAGGAAAACTTATGAGCGAAAACGAAGTAATTGTAAATGTGATTCTGCTAAAACCCAAAAGAACTGCATCAACCGAAGGTTTAAGATATTTTCCAACGTGTTTTCTCCTATTAATCTAGAAGTTCCTTCAATTTCTTTTCAGAAGCGAAATGCCTGTTTACCTTAACTTTACTCCAGTCTTAACCAATATTGCCTGCCGCGATCTCCGCAACCTGACTATGGCGGTGGCTGTCCCAGCTACTCCTCCTCATACAGCAACATCAAACTTTCCATTCCTTAATATATTCTTCTCCCTAGCACTGAAAATTTCCCTCAGAGACCTATTTTTAAGAAAGATTCAAAAGTTCAAGGAATATAATTTAGTAAAAATATATAATTTTTGGTAAAATACATAAATTAAAGTGGATGGAGGATGCGTATGAAAAATGGCGGGTACGCCTTCCTTCTATAAAACGAGTTTGAAAGATATTGAAGAACAGTTAGCGGAGGTCAAAAAGGGGGAAGTAAGTAAAATAGGTTTTTCTGCTGGTGGAAGACCCATTTATGCAGTAAGCTATGGTGAAAAAGAACCCATAGAGCATATAGCAAATCTTTCCTCGGCTCTTGCCGCGGGGCAACCTGAAGCCTTCTTCGGGAAAGAAGAGAGGAAAAAGCAGGTTATGCTTATCATATCCGCTGCTCATGGAGGTGAAATGGAAAGTATTGCTGCCACATTAAATTTGATAAGCATTATGGAAAGAGGAGTCGACCTAAAAGGGAATTCTTGGCCGAAAATAAAGAAATTGGCGGAGAAAATGCGCATAGTAATAGTTCCCTGCCTCAATGTCGATGGAAGAGCGCGGATTCCATCTGATGATCCAAAAACTTGGACTGATTATGAACGCGAAAAATATCGCCATGGATTATATCCAGACGGCAGTCCAATCGGTTGGCCTCAATGCAAGGTTCCTCATCCACGAGACCCTAAGCAACATGCCTTCCTGGGAGGATACTTCAATGATAAGGGGGTTAACCCTATACATGGAGTCTTCTTACCTGAGGAAATAGCGCCCGAAACCCATATAGCACTAAAGCTTGCATTAGATGAAACGCCCGACCTTGTTTTAGATCTGCACTCTTGCGGAGCCGGTCCCTTCTTCATAGTTGGTAATTCCTCATTACCTGAAAGTTTTAATCGTAGACAATATTATTTGGACGGCTTTTGTCGTCGAATGTTAAGTGAAAGACTTAATATTCACCGTCCATGGACGGTGAAGGGAAAGGAACGTGTAATAACCCTAGACAGCGCATTTTATCATGTATGCGGCGCCTTACCAATGCTCTTTGAGGGATCAGATGGAGCTCATCCCCGATACCCCTACTCTCATGAACAAATTGTGGATGCCTATCTGACAGTTATCGAAGGCTTAATTACCGTCGGTGTTAAAGAGGGATTTAAACCTTCCATATAATTCATCTGTTAATTGAGGTGGAGAGTGATGAGAAAGGGAGTCATCATCTTGCTTTCCATTATAATAGTGCTTTTAGCAGCTGGCTTCAAGTTTAGGCAAACCCCTAAATCAGTACCGATTGAAGTAACCGGCGGACTGCCTGAAGGATACGGGATCTCCGCAAATTATCCCGGAGATATCGGAATAGAAAACGATCCAAACGTCATATTTGCAGAAAATTTCGAGGCAGCCACTTTGGAAGAAGTATTAAGTCGATGGACTTCATACAGCAACAAAAATGGAAAAGTGTTAAGTCTCGTTTATGACTCGCCTTCTGGAAGCGCTGGAAACAAATGTCTGGAGGTAACAGCCACCCTAAAAAATTATGAAAACACCGGGGGATACCTCTATAAGGTCTTCGAACAAGGTTATGACGAGGTATATGCACGCTTCTATGTGAAATTTGCGGAAGACTTTCAATATGCCCATCACTTCGTTAAGCTTTTCGCTTTAAAGAATCCGCCTCCATGGCCAATAGGAGAAGCTGGTAGAACTCCTAAAGGAGATGAAAGATTCAATACTGGTATAGAGCCTACTGGTAAGGGAGGAGAATATCCTCCACCAGGCATTTGGCACTTCTATACTTATTGGCATGAAATGTCCGGAGAATATGGAAATGACTTTAGTCCCAAGAATCCGGTTCCAGTTAAGCGTAATGAATGGATATGTGTGGAATTTATGGTGAAGGCTAACAGCGCCCCCGATAAAGCGGATGGAGAGCAAGCCTTCTGGATAAACGGAGAGCTAAAAGGGCGTTTTGTAGGCTTTAGATGGAGAACAACAAATAAACTAAAGATCAACACGTTCTGGCTACTTCTCTACGTAACCTACGACGCTCTAAGAAGAAACGGAATAAGGGAGTATGAAGCTAACCCATACCAAACAGTATACTTCGATCAAATAGTCATAGCCACAAAATATATTGGACCCATAAAACCATTAAACCAAACATCAACATAAAATACTATTCCACAGAAAAACCTTAATCCACTGAAAATGGCGATAATTCGTCCTCCGGCATGTTAAAAGCGATAATCTATTGCCTCTTCTCCCTAGTCGAATAATTTTGCTCGGGATGGAATAAAACTTATATATATTTGTATTTAAAAAGAAAATAGTTTTCCTTCACTATGGAAGTGGATATATGGCTAATAATAGTTCACTGAAAAGTAGCGATAAATCATCAGTAGAATTTAGACGTGGCTTTACTTTCTCGTCAAGCTTAGCTGTTCTTTATGCAATATTTGTCTTTGTTCCTTCAACAATTTATCTACAACTAATGGTAGGCGCCGGAGGCATTCCAGTATCCTGGTTTACCGTAGTCTTATTTGTTGAATTAGCTCGTTTACTTGGCCACCGCATATCAAAACAAGAAGCAACTATGATCTTCTTGCTCTCTAGTGCAGTGCTTTTAATGCCTCTAGACTTAATCTATAGGGGCTATCTTAGAACTTCAGAAATAGCCAAACTTTTCGGTATAGCGGAGGAAATTCCCACATGGTATGCTCCGAATCCTATGACAGGAGTATATGAGTTAAGAACTTTCTTCCATCCATCTTGGGCTATTCCCATAACCATATATGTTATTGAAGTGATGATAGGTTCTCTAAGTGCTTGGGGATTAGGCTTTCTTGCACGCAAGTTTTATATTGAAGAGGAGAAACTGCCATTCCCTATACAACAAATTTCTTCAGCCGCAATAATAACGCTAACTGAAGAGGAAAAGGGTGGTAGAGAAAGAGCTAGGTTTTTGTTCTTTGTATCAATCATCGGTTTTATATACGGCTTCATAGTCTATGCACTCCCATTCGTAGTTAAGGCTTATGCAGGAGTCCAATTAACCATAATCCCTGTTCCATGGTTCGACCTTACATCTATAGCAGAACGCTATTTTCCTGGAGCGATATTTGGAGTTGCCACGGATCTTGGCTCTATAGCTACTTCATTCGTACTCTCCATACCCATGATAATCAGCATTATTGTAGGTTCATTTGCCGTGTATTTCTTCGGAAACTGGCTGAGTGTACGCTATAATCTTGCCATACAGCCTTGGTGGCTTCCTCAAATGCCGATACAAATGGCTCTACAGAGATGCATCCTCTATTTTTGGGGTATTCCAATAATGGGTTTCGGTATGGCTGGAGGGCTCATGCCAGTTATATTACGGTATTTACGTAGGCGTTCCATTAAAAAAACACGCGTAAAGGGGAATTCTAAAAGAATGATCCAAGAAATTTTTTCCTTAAAGACGTATTTTCTAATCCCGCTTCTTGTTATGTGGGCATGGAGCATTTTCCTCTATCTATATTTGGCGCCTAACTTCCCGTTTTGGCTCGTCTTTCCGCTAATTATAGTAGTGCCCATTGTTTCCGCCTTAGTTGATGGAAGAATGCTTGGTGAAACCGGAACTACGTTCATTCAGGGACAAACTGGTAATCTCCTCCGAATAATTTACTGGTCGAGCGGATATCAAGGCGTTGATGTATGGTTTGTACCTGCTCCTTGGGGGAGAAGCGGTGCAGGAGTTTTAGGTCAAATGAAAGTGTGTGAGCTAACAGATACTTCAGTAAAAGATCTCTTCAAAATGTACTGGATCTTCCTTCCAATAGGAATACTGGTAGGTTTCTTATATGTACAACTGTTTTGGAGTATAGCCCCCATTCCCTCAGGTAGATATCCTGCGACAGAAATCTTCTGGCCTATAAATGCAGTAAACACCTGTCTATGGATTAGAGGAATGCGAATAGGTCTCTTCAGAGTAGATTGGCTTATCGAATCTTTCCTTGTAGGGTCGGTGTTAGCGATACTTTTTGATGTTTTTAAATTAAACAGGATTTTACCGTTTATTGGCATCGTTGCGGGATCCGTTACAACTCCGCCTTTCGCCGTAACATATGGAATTGGACTTTTACTCAGAATATTTCTGCAGAAAACTATTGGTAAACAAAAATTTGAGGAAATGAGACAGTTGATAGCGGCTGGCTTGCTGATGGGGCAGGGAGTAGCTATAATGATAGGCATTAGCTTAATTCTAATTATTAACTCAATATGGTTCATGCCATATTAGATAGATATGCAAAGCGTTTTCTAATTTAGCATTCTTCAATATTTTTATTCATCTCCGCAAGACGTATCTCTTATAAATTTCGCCTCGAATCCAGCATGTAGGTTCTCTTAACGTTTTTAACCTAACTGACTAATTCACGGTCGAGGTTTCCCAAAAAATATGGAACGAATAATAATATCTTGCATTTTTAACTTAGAACTAAAAGTTTTAATAAATAATCGCAGGTTATTTAAAAATTGAAAACGAAGAAGAGAAATAAGTTTTAAATACAAGTTTCTCAATAATAGAATTTTGCAATTAGCTATTTATGAAAAGAATGTTGGGGAACATATATGAGTAATGAAAAAGAGGTGAGAGTTCCTGGTTTAACTGCCAAGTCGCTGACTATTGGTCTGCTGATAGTCATAGTTATGTCAGCGCTTTATGGATCTTCATGCTTTGAAACATGGCCGCCATTAGGTCTTCAGTCCGTTTGGGGCTTCATCTTCATTCTAATGCTGTTTTTCGCATTAATAAACTACGCTAGACCCGGTACATTCAGTATACAGGAATTGGCTGTGATTAACATAATGGTTATGATGGGGATGGCTTGGTGGCTAATATATATGGGCGATCAGCTATTGTGGATAGCCCTATTTGCAACGCCAAGCACCGTTCTTTTGGAGCATCCTACATTAGAGAATTTTCCAGAGTGGATTTGGGGCCCGAAAGATTCGGAGATCGTTAACTCAATTTTCCCAGCATCTACTTTAAACATTAATTTTGGAGCGTTCGCTCAGTCTCTTGGATGGTTCTATCTTCTAATGATCTCGATGTTCCTATGCTATCTCTTCCTACTGCTGTTACTTCGTCCCGCATACATGATCAGAGAGGCTCTTCCATACCCGTTGACGATGTTTCAGGAATATCCATTAGTTATGGCTCAAAAAGGCGAAAAAAGTCGAATAAAATTGCTAGAAATGAAATTCTTCTTGATAGGCTTTCTCATCGGCTTCTTATGGTTGCTTCCTTGGCCAATTTATGATCCTACCAATATGTTGCCAGCTGCGCAGCTTCCGTCCGAATGGGCTTGGCTTAAAAGAGGAGAAGACCTCACAAAATTGGGTTTGCTTCCATGGGTTGCTCTTGGAATAAGAGCCCCTTGTGAGCTATTGCCAAACATATTTTTTGCTTTACTGTGGCCTCTAGAGGCGCTCTTCGGCTGGGTTTTCGGCTGGGTTGTTCTTTCCGTAATTTTCCCAGTTACATTATATTCTATGGGCTGGCTTCCCACATGGACAGCTGGCACCGGCTACTGGACAGTGAAGTTTGGATGGGAGATGGGGCGTCGTTGCCCATACTTCCAAAACTTTAATGATGGTGTTTCCTTAGGGCTGATACTAGTCTTCACTTTCTATCCTCTCTGGAGGAACAGAGACTTATTTAAGAGAATTTTCAGCGGGTTCTATAGGAGAATTCCGGAAGATGCGGAATCTCCAATACCATACCAGTATGTGTGGTGGGGGCTCATTATATTTGCTATACTACAAGTAGTTGGTTGGTCATGGCTAGGATTACCATGGTACTGGGCAATATATCTCGTGGCTATCATCCTAATCTATCTGCCCGGCTGTATATGGGCGCTTGGCACTACGCTTGGCACATCGCCTTTCTACGTAAATAGGGGAGGGTGGGTTGACATATGGCAAAACTGGCCTCCACAGACAGTTTCAGTATCTTTGCTGTATTTCAGAGGCGGGCTTGGAGTTTATGATTCTCCTGTAGCCAATGCAACAACATATCTGTTCTTAAGCTATGATGAAGGCTATTATGCACTTTTCGGAGGATTGGTTACTCCAGCGATTACGGCGTTTAAGCTTGCAGATAACACTAACACTAGAATCAAAGATGTGTTTAAGGCTATAGTTGTCGCAGGATTACTTTCAATAATAATTGTGCCAATAGCCAGATTAATCTGGGTGCACTGGTATCCAATAAAGCCAGGCACTAAACCATACACTATGGACTCTTGGGCCTGGTTCTCAAACATACTTAGAAGTGGAATGCAACCTAATCCATGGCCAGGCTTCCTAGCATTTCCACGAAACATTAATGATGTTATGGCTACAATTAGCTCGATAATAGTGGGCGTCGTTTACGGCGTGCTGGTCTTCCTTGCCAGAGCAAGATTCCCATGGTTCAGAGTAGACCCTGCAGGAACGCTACTTATGATAAACTTTGAATGGTGCATGAACTGGCTTCCATTCATCCTTGCCACCATCATAAAATATGCTGTAATCAAAGTGGCAGGCGTCGAAAAATTCAATAAGTATCTTCTTCCATTATCCGCGGGCGTGGTTATCGGCACTTTTGTGATAAACGGCATAGTTATGCTAGTGATGCCATTCACGACTGGTGCATTTACTCTCCCAGAGTAGACTAAACTCACATCCCCATTTTTTTTAAAACAATATTTATTGTATTCAGAACGATTTAGCATGTGCCTAAAATTCCAGTTCGATATTATCGTCTCGTCACGGATCCCAATGTAGAAGGTGTGGAGTCAAATTTTGGTTATGTCTATAAGGAACTTGAAATTAATGTCAATGAAGTAGTTCTTGTCATGGGATCCATAGAACATAGATTATGTGAAAAGTAAGTTTAGGCCATGATCAAAAATCTCCGATGAGCATTGGCTTCCTTCTCCTGATTTTCAGGCTGGAAGAGGCAAATTTTCCGAGTATTGTACTAGATGAGGGGCGAGAGCCGGTTTTTCCCCGAAAGAAAAGGGATTTGAGAATATGGATATTCCGCCGGAATTCTATTGCTGTAGTAGGCATCCCTAAGCAAAATCATATATAGCCTCTACCAAATGTGCTGAAAGCTCTTACAGCAATAGAATTCCGTGACATGGTTAGCTTCCTCTTAGCAACTAAAATCGCGGTTCATGAAATTGAAATGATGTATGCTTCTCATTCTCCACAGAAGACTTTAAAAGTTTGCAACGATGCATATAATTTTTAAGTCGCTTATTAGGCAATAAAATGAAGGGTACATTGGTTTTTTCTTTCTACGCTATATTTTTATAATTGATAAGGCAAATAAAAAATATTATGAGCTATAATTCTAGCAAGTTTAATGTAATAAGAGGGGTTGAAGAGTATTCTGACTCCGGTGAGCTTCTCTTTAAGTATTTGATGAAGCTTCCTGAAGATCGTTTTTACCGTAGGATTTTGCGGAATGCTGATGTGAAGTCTTTAGATGATTGGAAGGCTCGTGCAGCTGAGATTCGTGAAGCTTTTTTGGAGGCGATAGGCGGTCTTCCAGATAAAAGGACTCCCTTAAACGCTCGGACAATTGGAGTTGTTAAGGGTGAAGATTACTTTATCGAAAAAGTAATTTTTGAAAGTTTACCGGGGTTCCATGTAACGGCGAACCTTTATGTTCCGAAAAACAGGAGGGGTAAAGTTCCTGGCATACTGTTTCCCATAGGGCACTGGTATTCGGGTAAAGCTTCCCCCACAAATCGTTATGCGGCTACGGTTCTTGCGAAAAGGGGATATGTTGTTCTAACCTACGACACTATAGGTCAGGGTGAACGATATCAGGCTGTGAATCCTAGAGCTAAAGTTTATTCAGATCTTCCTTTCGATCCCGCCATATCCCTAGTGAGTGGGCGTCCAAACACGTTGGAGCATTGCCTAGTAGGCAACCAGTGTTTTCTAGCTGGAATAAATCTAGCTCGATTCGTGATATGGGATGGTATAAGGGCGTTAGACTATCTTACAAGTAGGCCTGAAGTAGATGGTGAACGCATAGGCTGCACCGGCTGCTCGGGTGGAGGAACCTACACCACGTATCTGACCGCCCTAGATGAACGTATAAAAGTGGCGGTGCCCGTTTGTGCCGTAGGCTCCATAGCGTTAGGGCTTAACTCAAATCAGTCTGGGGATGCGGAGCAGGTTTTAGTGAATGCTGTGCCAAATCTTCTTGATCACGGGGATTTGCTGATGATGGCTTTCCCGAGACCTGTTCTAATAATACGGGAGGCCAAGGATTACATAAGGATTGGTACTCGAATAGCCTACTATGAAGCTAAAACCCTCTATGAACGGCTAGGCTACGGCGATAGAATCCGGCTCTTGGAGGTTGATGCCCCCCACGGCTATTATAGGGAGATGCGTGAGCCAATGTACCGCTGGATGGATAAATGGCTTTTAGGCGTTGAAAGAGAAAGTAGGGAGCCTGAAATACAGCTTCCAGATGAACGGATAGTGTGCTGTACAAAGGCCGGTCAAGTTTTAACGGAATTTAATGGGCGTTCTGTTAGGGACCTAGTGAATGAATATGTGGATCAAGTTAAGCCTAGAAGGAAGGTTCCGGAAAATGAGGAGGAGGCAGAGTCCTTTAGAGCGCAGCTTAAGAAAGAAATAATCGAAGTCCTGTCTCTGAAGCAGGCTGAGCGTCCGGTTAGGGTTAAAAGTTTTGGAGAGATTGAATGCTATGGATATAGGGTGGAAAAGAGGCTTCTATACACGGAGCCGGATATTTATGTTCCAGCCCTCTTCTTCAAGTCCGATGATTCTCCTAAACCAGCCGTATTATATGTGAATACTATGGGCAAGGCTTTAGACGCTTATCGAAACGGCCCAATATTTAGGCTTCTTCGCGAAGGCTTCCACGTGCTTAGCATAGATGTTAGGGGCACCGGTGAAACGGAGCCAACCCGCGTTAATGGCTATGACAGACGTGGAGGATACCCTCAGCTTCTAGAGGGATTTAAGGCTTCTCTCAGCTATAAAGCGCTGGTTCTAGGGAAACCCATATTTGGTTTTCAGGTTTTCGATGTTTTAAGCTCGCTTGAATATCTATTGGATAGGGATGACGTGAAGGATGATGAGGTTTGGCTT
>Ga0180301_10000533_pt1 | contig 29376 bp, 18 predicted proteins | sample GuaBasSediGuay16_FD_121797 | JGI IMG/M metagenome (GOLD analysis project Ga0180301, IMG submission 121797) | Subseafloor sediment microbial communities from Guaymas Basin, Gulf of California, Mexico - Guay16, Core 4569-2, 12-15 cm | ecosystem: Environmental > Aquatic > Marine > Hydrothermal... | reverse complement strand
TGCAGAATAATGGGTATGCGATAAAGTGTGAATGGACTAAAGGATTATTAGCAATGTGTAGCTCTACTCCTCTAGAGATCTACATCAATAACGTAGTGGTACCTTATCAAAATGATACGCCACCTGTAAATCTCAAGGTATGTTTTGGTGCAATTCTCTGTCCACCAGGGGAGGGTGATTCTAGTATGCAATACTCGGTATGTACGGCGTTTCCAATTCCGGTGAGACCTGGTTGAAGGAGGAAAATATGCAATCTATTAAAAGAATACTGATTAGGAACGTACATACTATTTTTCTCTTAGTAATTTTGTTACTAACTATAATACTTTGTAACTGTTATCCATTTTTCTTGATTGAGCCATATTCCAAACATATACTTTATCCTAATGCTTATGCAGCAAAACTAGGCTTGATTATTAATGGTTTAGTCATTATTATTGTAGGCCTAACTCCATATCTTTATACAATACTTTCTTTAAGGGATTCATGGAATAGATTTGATAGAAAGGCATTTATTATATTTGGAATTTTTATTCTTTGGACCATGGTTCCTGGCTTAATAGTTATATCGGCTCTGCTATTGTATGTTATACCATGTGAAAGCCTTGATTTAGTAGGAGGTTACAGTGTATACTATGGATATTTATCTACTACCGTCCTAGGACTTATTCACTTGTTCATCGATCCCTTAGTTTTTATCCTAATTATTATGTTTCTAGCTAAGAAATATAAGGGATTATTTGGCTCGAAGAGCAGAATATTCATATATATCTTTCTTTATTGGTTTATAGTATCTGTTGTAATAACGACTTTTGTGTCAGCCGTTGGAGCTATTATTGACTATATACTTGGAGTTATTAGCCCAACTGCGCCATCGATCTATCTACGTGGGTGGCATCCAAAAGCTGTGGAGAATTTAGTTGAAATAGCAAAATCCGAGGGGCTTACAGCTGCTAATGCTTATCGTTCTAGTACTGCACTTCCTACTTGGGGAACCTTAATTAGTGTTATGATAATGTCTGTATTAATAGCGAGAACTACAAGATGGATATTAGGCAAACTTGGGATCAAGATTGAGATAATTAGTCAGGATTAGGTTTTTCCCCTTAATACGTAAGTGATTGCCTTAGCTAATACAAGAATTATGATAACGGTTATGGCTGCCAAAACAAGGTCATAGGTTGTGTCAGAGTGGTTTTCATTTTCCTGTAAATTCTGTGATATATTTTCTAAGCTATTATAAGCTGTATATGAAGGTAGGATGTGAGATGTCTCGGCTTCATTATTGATTAAAGACGGAGTTCTAAGTATACCTGTATTTGTAATGGATTCTTCGGTCTCATTTATTTCTATGAAATTACCTATTAAGGAACTTTCATTGTGTGAAGCCTCTTCATTAATTTCTTCGGGAACGGTATCAGTATCATTTACTAGGATAGATATGTATGAGTCGTTTGTATTAAGGGTTGAAGATTGTACTATTATTACTGACCCCGTCTTTATCGTTAGCATATCGATATAGACTATATAGACAGTGTTGCCTCCAATAATAAGGCTTGTTACATTATCTGTATAAATTCCATATTTGAACACTTTATATATTCCTGAAAATATTTCTAATGTAATATTCCTATTAATTAGAATAGATGCATTATATAGTGTAATTATCTCATGTGGACTAAGATAAAATGAAGAATTAGAAATAATTAACGTCTGGCGAACGACTGGTACATTATTATAATATATTTCCATACTAGGGTATTCGATAATATTTATATTTAGTGGACGGTCTACAAGATTATAAATAATTATGGAAATAAGTATGTATGTTTGATTATCATGATCAATTTCATTAACAATAATCCTAATATCGGCATATAACGGTTCATCTAAATTATTTTGTTTAGGAGATAATGACGAAGCTGATACATAAGAACTACTAAGCAGAATTAAAATTAATCCAAAAATAAGTAAAGAATTGTTTATATTTTTAAACACTCAATTCACCATTTCTAAAGTATAATAATGTACCTTATAATCCTTTGGATTAGGAGGTTTCAGAATTGACTGTATATATTTTTTGTACAGTCTAGACGGGATTAGGTCTAACATATGGTTTAACATCTACTTCTATTGATTTCGAATCTACTAGGAATCCATCTATAGTTAAAGCTGCTGATATAATGACCTTGCCCCATTGTATGAATTTTATCCGAATATCTCTAGTATACTTATTCTTAGCTTTTATCACCAATGGCTTTATAGATCCCGAGCCAAGAATTTCTATACCTAGCCCCCCGATCCTTACAGCTATCCGAATATCTTTTTCAAAGTCATTAATTATTTCTATGGATGCTTTAGCTTCAAGACCTTCTATTGTTTCTCCTATTACTCCAATATTATTGATCCTTATTTTCTCTAGTACAGGCTCAATAGCTGAGTCAAATTCCCGTAGCCAGGTTGTTATAATCATTGGTGACCAGAACTCGGCCCACCAATAATCGCTATCGAGTGCATGCCATAGTGCCCATCTAGCCTTTTTACTTCTATTATCTCTTCCACTAATCATTCTTTCATAAGCACGGATCATTCTATATCTTTTGGCTACTTCGATCCAGTATCTCTCATGATCTTCTTTTTCTCCTCTCCACTTCCTAAATGTCCCTAGCCATGTATTGGTAGGTATATATTTTAGAATTCTCCTTGCAGGAACTTTCTCATAAATTTCTCTTAAATGGCTTAATTTGATAAAACCGTATCTTGACATATTAATGAGATAGTCTGTTAACTTATCTAGAAATACGGCAGTATATGGCGGATTTCTAGGAAATACCATCCAGTTCTCTCCATCAAGCGCCAGAACTAATGTTTGAATATTTCTATTAAACCATTTCCTTGCAATCATTAATGAAAATTCATATGCATTTCTCCATGCATTATATTCGTTAGGGAAATTGTTTTGAAAACTCATTATATTACTTAGTTCCTGGTCTCTGAAAAATATCGTTATATAGTCCCCCATAGCCGTATTAATTGCTAAGTATGGTTCATAGGGAGTATTCTTATCGCCTTCAGCATGATAGAAATGATGTTTATCGTCTAGCACAGTATACTCTATCCCATTAGCTTTATAGATAGGTATTAGTCCCATTGAAAAGGCCATTTCAGGTGTCCATAGCCCTAATGCTTCATAGTTATTACCCATTGCCTTCTTAGTCAAGGTTTTACCATATGATAATTCTTCATCAACTATATCGCCAGCATCCAATACATCAACTAGGAACCCAGCTATAGTATGAGCATATAAACTTGTAAGTACATCTATCTGTCCTCTATGCAATGCATCTCTATAATTCTCAAGTGCTTCCTTAACCTTCATTACTTCAAAACTACTTGAATCGTATTTTTCTCCACTAATAGTCTCTATACCCTTTTCTATAGCCATTAGCCATTGAGCCAAGAGGCTTGGACTTAAATTGTATGTTGCCTTAAATTCTCTTTTTCTGTCAAGGAGTAATGCATGGTAATGATATGGTCCATAACCATATGGTGCTAAATAACCTCCCCATACGTATACATATGCCCATGGACTATGGATTTTTCCATCAGGCATGTAATTCGGTGCCTGATGATGATGCCATACAATTGTAAAGTAAAAAGGTTCTCTTATAGATGAATCGGCTACGATAAATGTTGATTTATCAACTTTTTTATCGTCAACATATAGTTCTACAAAATACTCACCAGGATCTTCTTCAATATCTAGTCTAATAGGCTCGTTTGGCAGTATCTTCTTTTCCTTATCCAATAATTCATAAGATGATTCAAAAGTTAGTTTCTTTTCATTCTTTGGATTGATTATGAATACTTTTATTGAAATATTCTTTCTATATCCTTGATTTATTACGAGGATATTGGCTTCTTGATTTTTATTCCTCGGAACAATAGGAGATCTTAAGACTAGATATGCTTCGATCCCATTCACGATATTTGGTGATATGAGTCCAGAATACCCTTCATCGGACATTAGTGTCAACACCATAATCAATAACTAGCCATTATTGATTTTTTCTGCAGCTAAGGTATATATCCCTTAATGAAGTAATTCCAGCTTTTAACTACTTATTTAAATAGTGTCTTCAACTTATAAATTTAAATAACACTAATCCTACATAGTATTTTGAAAAGAATTGGTCAATGGTGTCCTATTGATGGTTCTAAAAAAGATCCTATGTATATTACTTATATCTTTTATCACGATACAATTAACCATGGTATCTGTTCATGTAAGATCAGAGAGTTCAGAGTCTCTTTATGTAATGTTTATATGGCATTATCATCAGCCATGGTATTATTCTGCCAATGAATCATATTTTATATTGCCATGGGTAAGGATGCATAGTGTAGGTAATTACTATAAAATGGCATATATACTGTCTAAATATCCTAGTATCAAGGTAACATTTACTTTTTCAGGTTCCTTGATAACTCAATTGAAAGATTATGTTGAAAGAGGAGTCATGGATGTTAGACAGATAATATCATGGAAAATTGCTAATGGGGAAGAATTAACGGCTGCGGATATCTATAATATGCTGAGAATCCCCGGAGGCTTCTTTGATGTAAACTGGGCAAGAATAGTAGAGCAAATACCTAGGTACATGGATCTAAGAGATCGAGCTCAAGCCGCATTTGAGGTATGCGTTGCTTTGCCATTAAGCGAAGACGAATTCATAGAATGTGTAGCTAATAGATTTACTGATGGCAATTTTTCAAGTCAGAGAATAATTGATCTTGCTGTAATGTTTAATCTATTTTGGATGGATCCAGAAGTTACCAGGGAAGAATATCCCGAGATTTATCAATTAATGGAGAGAGCTAAATCCCGGTCCTTGCCTGAATTTACACGTGATGAACTGAGGCAAGTACTTGAAGCACATATTGATATAATGAGTAAGATTCTTCCCAAGTATAGGCAATTAGTGAGTAACGGGCAGATAGAGTTAATACCAGTTCCATACAGTCATCCATTAGCCCCATTAATAGTTGATTTTGGCTGGATGGAGGATCTTGCTATGCATGTGGAGAAAAGTATAGAGCTGTTTGAAGAAGTATTTAATTATACACCAGTTGGTATGTGGCCAGCTGAGCAAGCAATTAATGAATATGTTGCTAGAATTATGGCTGATCAGGGTATACAATGGATATCGTCTGATCAAAGCATTCTCCAGAAGACAGGTATTAATGCTGATTTACTAGATAACTATGGGGTTCCATGGTATTTTGATTATGATAATAAAAGAGTATATTTATTCTTCCGTAATACATTACTCAGCAACCTCATAAGCTTTGACTATGCTAATTATGAATCAGCTGATGCTGCTGTAGCGGATCTAATTAATAGACTAGAGAGTATAGCTAGTCAAGCTACTGGGCCAAGATTCGTTGTTATAGCACTAGATGGAGAGAATCCTTGGGAACATTACGAGGAGTTCGGTGATACATTCCTTAATAAACTGTATCAAGAATTAGCGGAGCTACAAGATCAAGGAATAATAATGACTACTACACCTAGAGAATTCCTACAACAACATAGTGATTTAGCTAAAGAACTTCCGCTAAGAAATTACGAATACCTGGATCTGATCGGTAAGGATATAGCTGATATTCCACTCGACAGTTATGGAGATGCCTATGATCAGTTGCCAAGGAGAACTGTATCGGCACGACTACCAGAGGGTTCATGGGGTGGAGGAGAACTAGCTATATGGATTGGAGATAGGCAGGAGAATAGTGCATGGATGTGGCTTGCTAAGGCGAGAGAAGAAGTACTAGATGCTCTTGGTGTTGATTCCATGCTTGATGCATATGATGTTAATCCGGATGTTGTTGAATACCTGTTGAGGGCTGAAGCTAGTGATTGGTTCTGGTGGTATGGTTTTGATGGCGGGGGCTCTCCGGAGACATTTGATCCATTATTTAAAGCGTTTATGAGAAGAGCTTATGAATTAGCCGGTTTAACGCCCCCCGATTACCTTAATGCTTATTTTTATCCAGATGCTACTGCTAAGGCATGGTTTAATCCTGATGTACCAAAGCCTATTACTCAAAGAATAGATATTGATGGTATACTCGATCCTGTTTGGACTACAGCCATAGAGTCTAAGGAGGCATTAAATATATCTATTGGGTCAACCTACATATCAAATGCCTACATGGCTGTTGATAGCGAGGGCCTAATGCTTACATTTATTCCATGGCAAGGAGCAGACCTAACGAGCGTAGAGATCGCAGTGTATACGACTACACCTAGGAGGAGTCTGAGTCCCTATAATCCAGGATACAATGTCTATCCAAGGTATAGCAATAAGGATCTAGGCATAGGATTAGCTTATGAAGTACTAATTAAGCCAAGTGGGAATATAGCGTATGTCAATGCAGCCGATGGTATGGGAGGCTTCTTCCAACTATATAAATTGAGTGTAGGTATTGAAGAGGTTGTAGAGATTAAAATACCTTGGAACTATATAGGCCTAGTATCTGGAGATTATTCTTTCTTAACAATAGCGGTCTATTCTGGAAATGAATTAGTCGAAACTGCTACAAGGCTAGGACTAGTATATAGGTTCCAAGTGCCACGTGGCGGAGCAGCAGCGGCTGCTGCAGGTAACGTTATTATTGAAATAGAGGATCCGGTAGGTGATGATGATGGTGCTGGTGGATATCAATATCCATTAAATCCCGTATTTAAGCCCGGTGTATTTGATATGATTAAGTTCCGTGTAAGTGATGCTGGCGATAAGCTTGTATTTGAGGTACAAGTAGCTGATCTCGGAGGTAATCCTTGGGGAGGCCCTAATGGCTGGTCACTACAATATGTACACATATACATACATACGACACTTCCTACACCTGGAAGGACAGATACTTTTGGATTAAACATTAATGTGTCTCAAAATGATGCATGGCACATAGCATTATTGCTAGCACCGGGATGGGAATCACTTCCTGTACCTGAGGGCCAAAGAGCAGCCCTATATTACTACAATAATACAGTTATTGTGCAGGATAGTCTGTTTAAGGTATATGCTGATTCAGCTACAAACACTATTGTTGCGGAAGTAAGTAAATCCTTATTGTTCGACTTAGACCATATTGATAACTGGAGCTACGTAGTTGCATTAACAAGTTATGATGGCTACGGAGACATGAGGATAAGATCGTTTAGTACAGAAGCTCAGGACTGGGTTGTTGGAGCACCGGATTATGCACAAGCAATACTGGCTAATGTAATACCACGTGTAATGGATCTATTGGCGCCTACAGCAGAGGATCAATATAGAATGCTAAATACATTTACAGTAGAACTAGTTGATAATGTTTTTACTGGAGAATATGCTATAGTAAATGGAATCAATAAGTCAGTAGTAGAAGCGCCTAAAGTAATTATTAAAGAAGTAACATTAACAGAGACCGAAACAATTACTGAAACAACTACAGAGACTATAGTAACTACTACAACAACTACGACCACAGTACCTGAAGTTATTGAGACAATGAATGTTCCATTAACGATAACATTTACATTATTAGCATTGGTTATAGGAATTGCTATCGGATACGTACTTCCATTCAGGAAAAGATTTTAACACAAGCCTTTTTATATAAAATACCTTCTCAAACCTATGCTAGATTATATTACTTACACAATAGAGACTAAATAGTCTGAGAGACAAAATTAAGGCAAGAAATGCCATACATTGATCATGACTGTATCTAGGCCGCTGAATAGGCGCTTTAAAGATTAAATACGTTTATTAACGTTTTCTAATCCCTTATGATATATCTTAATTGCTTGTTCAGCCGATCTATCCCATGAAAATTCGGATGCTCTCCTAATACATGAATCCCTTATTTTCCATGGTGCCTCTGGATTCTTAACTAATAGTGTCGAAAGTTCTTCATCTTCTATGCTTGATACTATTCTATTCCATTTACTACTAAATGGTTTATAATACCCGCTTTCCATGAACAGCAGTAGATCAGATAGAGCACTACTTAACTCTTTAACACTTCCCGTCCTAACATGCAATCCTGTTCCCAAAACACCATATTCCCGTATATCGAGTATTGTTTCAGCTAATCCTCCTACCTTAGAAGCTACAACTGGTGTACCAGAAGCCATGGCCTCTAAAACCATTATACCAAAAGGCTCGTATCTACTTGGGGCAACATATACATCAGCGGCTAGATGTGCTAATTTATATAGATAACTAGAGTATCCCGGTACTACACGTAGATTTTCATGGTATAAGATACTTGATTTCGTTAGTAATTCAAGCAGTGGCCATGATCCACTAATGGGTATAGGGAACAGTATTATCTTTGCATTATGCACTTTAAACAATAGATCATCCAATGATCTAATAAGCAGATCATATCCTTTCTGACCAGTAGCTCTACCGCTCATAATTGCCAAGGGACCTGTATCTTTAAATCCATATACTCTTCCTGATCCCCTAAACGGATATGTCTTGATATTTTTAATCCTATTCTTAATTTCTTCGTCAGGTATAATTGGCTCATTATCGGGAATATTATCCAGGGCAACTGTTTCGAAGTATTTTCTTAGAAAATATCTATTGCTCTTAAGATCAGTCTTCAATAGACCCTTGAGGCCTGGGTGTTTTCTAATAACCTCCTCTAGAGTCTCCTGATAAGTCCAATCAGTCGCATTATATATTACCCCCGCTTTATCCTCTAGATCCCATCCAACATATCCTAGTACATCGAATAAATAGTGTTTACTTACGGTAACTAGATAATCAGAAACTAGACCGGCAAATCTCTCTAGTAATCCATTAGATAACGATATTATATCTGATATAGGAGTCTCATACTTTGAACCATTATAGTATATTTTAATCTTCTTATCAACTGGTATGCCCATTCTAGATAGAAATACCTGATCTATTTTAAGCTTACTTAACAAATGTATATGATATATAAAAACAGGATATACATTCTCCGTCTCGTAAAAGAGCTTAAGTAAAACCATTGATGGTATAGAATGCCAATCATTACAATGAATTATATCCGGGAAAATACTTTCTTCCTTCATCTTCTTAGCGTATGCTTCAATACCCTTCGTAAATAATATTATTTTATCTATAAGACTATCACTATAAATTAATTGTTCTTCTAATAAGTCTCCGGAAACAACAATATGTGGCGGCTCAATACTATCAACCTCATAGACAGTGATCTTTTTTTCATTAAAGGTAGCTGAAACAATAGGTTTTGCAAGGCCTTCTCTAATAAAGTACGATATTTTACCATGCGAAGGCGTTATCACCACTGCTTTAATACCATTTTTGATCAATGCCTTCGATAAATTAGGAGGTACTTCACCTAATCCTCCGAACTTCCTTATATTTCTAGATTCAAATGTAATCATCCATACCCGTTCTATGTCCATGGCCTTATTACACCACATTATACTGTCCATATTATATCTGCTTGACTATAGATTATAGGCGTTATTAAATAAATAGTTGAATAAATTGAAATACTAAGAGCACTTTAAAAGCTTCAAGTAGATAACCATTACTGCCCATAAACTTCCAGGTAAAGCTATCATGGTTTCTGGAACACTAATTCCTAGTCCATGAATTACATCCTTTTCGATAAGTATATATGTTAATACGCCTAGGATGCCAATGGCTATGAATAGTATTGATAAATACCTAGTTTTTCCTTTAGATTCAACAATAGCGTATATGATCATTGTTATAAGGAGTAGTAGGAAGAACGTTACAGAGAATATGTAATGATGTGGTCTATATCTTTCAGGGAAAACACCTATAAAGGACAGGGATACAGCTGTAGCGATTAATGTGTAAGGGTATATTCTTCCCTTACCCACTAAGCCTATTGCTGTCAGTGTTAGTAATATTCCTGAAAAGATTAGTCCATAATTAAAAATGGGTTCACTGAGCCTATTACAAGAATCGATACATTGCTTTATCCCACCGCATGCAGTCACCCAGTCTCCAAGATCGCTTAAGGCGTTTTCTCGCCAATCAAAACAATTTGAAACTCCTATCGCTAATCCTATACAGAGCCAGGCTATTAGGGGTGCTGTTATTCCTATAAAGCCTAGAGTTCTTGCTAAATCCATTCCTTACCTCCTTATATACAGTTTTATACGTTGTTGAAATTCCTCCCCTGGCTTAAGCCTAACATTATATATAGGCATGATCCCTAGTCCTTCGAAATTCTGTACAATTCCCTTTTCAGTACGAGCAGGCATATTCACTGGAGAGATCCAATATGTAGTCTTACTACTTGTCTCAATAACTGTATCGGGGAATATAGGGCTCTTTATAACTACATGATCTGTTTCACCAGTCCATGTATCATTAATACTATGATCAACATTATTTACAGTATAACCAGTAAATCCTGCCTTATCCCTATTCCTTGGTAATTTAGGAGCTATTGTATACTCTAAACCAAGTAGACCCTCTATAATAGAATTGCCCTGATTCTCGAACCTATATTCTATTATCATACACGGATCTTCGGCTGATATGGATACTCTTTTTTCTACAAATAATTCTACTGGTTTAGAACCTAATTGATAGTAATGCGCTATCCTCCTCATAATGAGGACTCCGTTTTTATCAACTTTACTAATATACTTTCCAAGAGCTAGATCGCTCCAATCAATGAACGGTGTATTATTTATCCAATCATTTAATGATGTATGTGGAGCCCATAGATGTTCTCTAGCACTTACTCTTCTATACCAATCCGGCATGAACCCCATTCCCTCTAAATACGGCTCATAGTATCTTGTCATGGTATTTAGTAAGTTGTGTTCATATCCTTTCTCCTTGTAATCCAGCTCAAATAATGTTCCACCGTCACTAGGCTTAAAATATGCATTGAGTAATGGTGTTTCTATAAGGACTTCATTTTCACCGTCAAAGTCAAAATCTATTCTTCTAATAATAATTTTTGATTCCCTATAGTAATCAATAATTTCCTCAGCTATTCTCTCAGCTTTAATATAATTCTCGTAAAGTGCTTGTCTTAGATGAGTAAGATAAATCCCGCCAAATAATCCATGCCAATAAGCATCATTGCATTGTCCTAAATGATAATATCTCCATACATCTCCTCCCACATTAGCCTCCTTAAGCTTAGACCTAACAATAAGCATTTTTTTATGAAGATTATTACTCTCACGGTATTTAACCAAGAAATTCCTAAAGTATCCTCCACTCCATTCAAGCATCTTATCATAGCTACCATGAGGGAGATAGATAAGGCCTTTTACACCGTAAAGTTCTAAATATTCACTAGGATGAATAGGGTCTATTTCATGTTTTCTCTCTCTAAGCTTAGTAAAGAAGTCATTAAGCCACCAACTAGCCCATTCACGATCTCTCCATTCACCAAACTTTTCAGCATCACTCCCCCATAAAAGATATCTTGATCCTGTTTCGTCTGCCTTACTAAGCATATAGTTGAATACATCCTCAGAGCTCCTCCACGGGAGTATATACCGTAGCTGAGTATCTATGAAGAAAAGCTTTAATCCATAGCCGCTATCCTCTGTCATCCATGCATAAAGTGATTCATCTCCTCCACGTCCCCCATGATACAATGTACTATCATCAAGGAGGACATACTCGATCCCGTTTCTCGCTAAAGCTTCAACAATATTAGGTTCCCAGACACGTTCAGGTAGCCACATACCCTTTGGCTTAAAGCCAAAGTATTTATCAAAAACCTTTATGTATTCACGAACCTGCCAATAACGGTCCTCTGGAGGGAGTATAGGCAATATTGCTTCACCAATGCTTCCGGCAAGAAACTCTATGGATCCATGATCACCTAGTTTAGCTATCTCGGATAACCAATCAGGATATCGATCGATCATTTCCAGAAGCATGGGGCCGCTAATGTGAACAGTTATTTTGATATCAGGGTATCTCTTAAACACATCAAGTAACAGTTTATAGCAATTCTCATATATTCTCTCAAATACCCAATCAAGCTGTCCAACGGGTTGATGAAAATGAATTACAAAGATAAAATTTATCCTTGGCAATTAACCACCTCTATAGATACCACTACATTCTATGAAAATATAATTCTTACTATAGCCACATACTGTATGAGTAAAAGCGTATAATACTAAATTAAGAATATATTGACTAATATAATTACCTTGGGCATATATTGGAAAGCAATTATATCTTTAAGAGCCAAAATACTCCTTTAAGATCTTGATTAGAGCCCTTCTCTTACTCTCAACGTCCATGGTCTCTCTAGCTAATTTATTAAGTTCATCGGCAAGATCTCTTAAGCCAAAAATATTTATGAACCATGCCTGTAGGTCTCCCCTATGTAAATGGAAAATAACTGATTCAACAGGTACTTCCTCCAGTCTGCGTATTAATTCCTTTACATTATGGGCCTTAATACCGAGATATACATTCTCTTTTAAGTGGAAGTGAAATGCTTTATCCTCAGGTAATACTATGTTATAGGCGACTTTTCTTGTGTTTTCACGTATTTCCTCAACTATTCTTTTAGCTAATATGCTAAGTGCTTGTACTAGTATAGCATAGGCATCTGGGGCATTCTTGTACGGGCTAAAATAGCTATGGACTTGCTCGATACTACCGAATTTTGTAGCTATATAATAGTAATGGTCGCTTATAGTTAGGAGTTTCCACAATCTAGTTAGCTCGGGCTTATCAATAGCCTTAACAAAAGGCCTTAGGTCAATAAGCATTTTAAAGGCATTATGCTGCATATGGTTACCAAGCCACGCACTAAGATCCCTTTCATCAGCCCAGCTAATAGTGCTCCATGGAGGCACATCGTATACATCGCGAACTGGATATTTGAATGCAGCCTCACTAGGAGTTGATATAGCTAGATGCTGCCATTTAAGGATCTCTCCGGGAAGCCATTTAAGGAACTCATAAATCCCTGTTTCCGGCCAATGATGCTCTCCGAACGTCTCATAGTCTATTGCAATGAATATTATATCTCCAGGCGTTGCAGCAAGCCATGAAGCATACTTGTCCGCAGTTAACGGATACTGATCCCAATTACGATCACTAAAACGGTATCCGATATCATCACTAAGCCTATAGTTACGGGTTAATACTCTCATATCACATAAATAGCTTCTATATACGTAATTAGGGGATCTCCATCCAAGTACCCAATCAACACCTTCAGTCAACATAACCTTATAGCCAAGACTATGGAAGAAACAAGCTATATCATTATTATATGTAAACTCTGTATTCTCAATACTAATAGGTTCAACGCCGAATTCTTCCTTCATAAGCTTATGATGCTCCATGATTTGCTCTCGAAGCTCATCAAAATTTGGAGGTATAAAGGCTGCAAGACTATGATAATACGTCTGTTCTATAAACTCTGCCATACCAGTAGAAGCCAGTTCATGGAATAGATCAAGTACTTTCGGAGACCATCTCCGTACTTGCTCTATAAATACTCCACTAATACTATAACTGACTTTAAAGGGCTTCCACGAATCCCTATATCTCTTGATATTTTCCAAGATAATGCTAGTAGCCGGTATATAGCATTTACTAGACGCACGTTCAATAACAAGTTTATTAAGACCTTGATCAAGTATTGCTTCTTCAAGATCACTATAGGATAGGTTGCCGCGGAGAGCTTTTTCAAGTAATTTCTCATAAGCCCTTCGATCAAGGCGGTAAGGTTGATGAACTTCAAACATGAAAACTATATCTGTCAATCTATCACCGCATATACATTGTTTCATGAGATACTTGTAAATATATAGTATAAAAGAATTCTCCATAACAATAGATCAGAAATCTGTTAAAAAGTTTTTAAAGAACTGGCAATACTTAACGTATTTTATTATGCTAATGTACCCCGCCCGACCGATCCCCTTCATATCCATAGCCCAGTACGGGGTCTCTGGGGATGTGAGGAGGCGGGGCCCCCATTTTATATTCTCGGCAAAAAGTCATATATATTAATATATTCTATAACAACGAATGTTAAAGATGTAGTACCTCCGGGTGATACTGTCTTGAAGAGGTATCTATTAGCTATATTTGTTGTTGCACTATTTCTTATACCAAATTCTACTGTGATCGTAGGGATCAGTGGTAGCTATATGATTCTGGAGACTGGTAATGAAGAAAATAAGACTGATTACTTATTAACGGTTCCTGAGACTGCTGATAGTGGATTATATGATCTATACATTGAACTTGAGGATGGTACGAGGTACTGGATACCAAGGAGTGTATGGGTATTGCCGACTGAAGGTCTTACGAAATTAAGAATAGCTCATATATCAGATCTACACTTCCTAGGTACTCCGGCTGAAAGCCAGCACCTAAGATTTGTAGGATTATTAATGACACAACTATTTGGGGCGGATCTAGTTATTAATACAGGTGATGAAGCTGATACAGCAAGTACTCCACAATATATTGAGAGCAGAGGATACCACTGGGCATTCAGGTACCCAACGCCAATGCTTCTGGCTCTAGGCAATCATGACGCTGGAACGCCTAATTGGGGGGTATACTACGGACCGCGTGAATGGTATAGGTTAATTGGAGATAAGATCTTAGTTGCTAGTATTGATACTTCAGAACAAGGTCTGCCAAAGGAATCCTCACTTAAATGGCTAGAAGAAGTATTGGCTAATAATACTGATGTACCAATAAAGATCATATTAATGCATCATCCAGTATTTTATTGGCAAGGCGAAATTGTAGCGAGTTACCAGAGTGAGAAGTTTAGAGATCCCCATCAGTATAGAGATAGTCCAATTAGTTATTACTGGGGAGGAAATATCTCAATGGCTAGATGGCTACTTAGGCTATGTGAAGACTATAATGTCACTTTTGTAATGGCTGGACATATACATCGTGATCAATATGTTAAATACGTTTCTAATAGAACAGGTACGGTTACATATTTTATAACGACTACTACAATGGCACAAAGCAGACCCAATTATAACGGTTTACAGATAATTGATCTATTTATGAATGGCAGCTTTTCATTTCCTTATGCTCCTCCAACGTTTATTGGTTTTGGAGGAGATGCTAGTGTTAGAAGCCGTGTATATAATTCCATACCTAATGATCCAACATGGGACGTCGGCTATTTCTATGGAACTTTCTTGGAGGGCAATACAGCATATGACTTCGTCTTATGGAATAATTTATATTCTGAATCAGAAACCGTACCAGTATCGAATGTAGTAACTCTCGCTCTTCCATGGATTGGTGAACAAGCTTATTTCAAAGTACTATCAAGCCAAGGCAGTGTCCATGCAGAAATGCTTGATTATTTAGTTAGGGATGGAATACTCTATGTACTACTCAACATAACTATGCCTAGTTGCGGTGACATGATAGAATTCGTAATATATACTGCTGAGGACAATGACCCGCCAGTTGCCGAGTTTAAACTTGCTACTCCACGGCCTCCTAGACTCAATAGATCAGTCACACTGTATTTTGATATAACGGATATAGGTTGGGGTGTAAGGAATGTTTCAGCCTATCTAATAGAGGATAATCAACAAATACCTATTGAAGTAAAGAAAGCAGCAGGACTAACATACACTCTCTCAGTAATGGTTACAGCTAGAGAGACAGTAAATAGGACGATAAGGCTTGTAGTATACGATCTAGCTGGAAATGTTTATGAGCAAAACTTTACCTTTACATTCTATGCTCCAGGAGAATCAGGAGACTATTACTATGGCCCTGTGGAAGAGTTACCCGAACAACCTGAGCAACTACCTAGCTTAATGGAGTTCGCTGAACCAGTTATTTCTAAGAACTTTGGACCGGGATCGCCAGTAATCGTGTATCCGGGAGGCTCATATATTGTAGAATTTAAGCATGCACTAGAGGATATTTCTAGAGCCTATATAGCAGGAGTATTCAATGAGGATAACGAGCTTGTGTATAAGGAGTTCGATGTATCACTCGTACCTTATGAGCCGGGAATGCTTACAACTACGCCTCCTTCTACTTCTCCAACAACTACGCCTACGACAACACCTACAACAACTCCAACTACTACGCCGCCTACAGAATCACCAACATCACCAACTACAGAGACACCGTCGCCTACTGCAGCACCTGACTATACCTTGTACATAGTTATCCTAGTAATAGTAGTAATTCTAATAGCAGTTATCGTATTTCTATTAAAGAGGAGATAATGCGTCTATAACAAAAATCTTTTTTCCTACTAAGTATTCTTCTACTTGGGCGAAAGTATTCTAACATTATCTCTGTGTATGTAGAGCGTAACATCTGCACCTAATGACACATCTAGTATATTTGGTATATATGCTATAAGTGATGCATCGCCAACTTTTACTCTAGCTTCTATTTTTTCTCCGACAAACATTTGGAAGTCAAGTTTTCCTTCTAAGACATTATATTCTTTTGATCGTGTCCTGCTAGATAATCCTTTATCTATGATGATATTCTCAGGCCTTATTACTACTGCTGCTTTACCTTTAATGTCGGGCATAATGAGTAGTCCTTCAAGCTCCGCTTTTAACTCGTCAATGTATACCTTTGCATATGTGTCTCCCTTTTCAGTAACTTTTCCATAGAGAATATTGCTTCTACCAATGAAGTTAGCCACAAATATTGATTTAGGATAGAAGTAGACCTCTTTAGGTGTTCCTACTTGATAGATCCTACCTTCATTCATAATCGCTACTCGATCACTTATACTCATAGCCTCAATCTGATCATGGGTAACATAGATTGTTGTTATACCTAGTTTCTTCTGAATCCTCTTAATTTCTTCCCTCATTTCAATACGTAATTTAGCGTCAAGATTGCTAAGAGGCTCGTCAAGAAGTAAAACACGTGGTTCAACGACTAGAGCTCTTGCTAGTGCAACACGTTGTTGCTGGCCACCACTGAGTTGTAGTGGAAAACGATTCTCGAGGCCTTCAAGTTTAACAAGTTCAAGAACCTGTTTAACACGTTCTCTTATTTCGCTTTCAGGTATTTTCCGGATGCGAAGCCCATATGCTATATTGTCATAGACAGTCATATGAGGCCATAACGCATAGTTTTGGAAAACCATGGCGGTACCACGGTGATAGGGCTTCATAAAAGTTACATCATCATCGTCAAAGAATACCTTACCCTCTTCAGGAACTTCGAATCCAGCTATTATACGTAAAGTAGTTGTCTTACCACAACCACTTGGACCCAGTAAAGTAAATAGTTCTCCATGTTCGATCTCTAGATTTACACGGTTAACTGCTATTACAGGCCCATAGACTTTAGTTACATTCTCGAGCCTTACTTTGGTCATGATTCACCCGCCTTATCTATCCTATTAATTATCTATAAGGTATTATAAAAACAACTAGATACCTATGAATGCATATCTCTGTTTAAGCACCAATGTCACTATTGTTACAGCAATTAATTGAAACATGATTAGTAAAAAGCCCATTGCAGCTACATGTTGTATACCCTCAGTGGTTGCACCCTTATATATTGTCATCATATAATAGGTCATTGGAGCTTGATTGCTATTAATACTTCCAATAGTAACACTTGTACTAACTTCTGTACTTATATATATGAAGCCTATGAGTGCGCCGCTTACAATATTCGTAATAATTAAGGGTAGTACCACAGTTGCTATGGTCCTTAATCTACCAGCTCCTAGATTCAATGCAGCTTCCTCTAATGCCTCATGGACTTGCTGGAATCCAGCATATATTGATCTGGCTACAAATGGTAGTTTACGAATAGTGTATGCTATAATCAATACGATCCATGCTTGAAATACTGGTGGACCAGAAGCAGGGTCTATAGCTTCGAATAATGGCTGTAAAAACGTACCGGCAGCCCATCCCGGATTTTCTATAGTTCCCAAAGCCCACCTAGCTAGTTCAGAATAGAAGTAGTAATACCCGAGTGCAACAACTAGGCCAGGTATAGCAATAGGTATAGTTGCCAAGGTATCGAGCATAGGTGTAATAACCTTAATGCGTGTACGGCTAACTACATAAGCCGTAATAAGCGATACAATAATAGCTAAACCCACAGCCGACAATGCATAAGTTATTGTATTACGTATATACATTGGAACGTCTCTAGCTATAGCAGATCCGCCTGTAAATATTTCAACTATATACTTCGGAGTTGCTTGATCAAATTGTAGAGTAAATGATCTTGGGGGTATAATATTGAAAGCCATTAATATAACGCCTATTTGTGGAAGAGCAGTGAATATAATCAATGGTAAAAGTAATAGATAAATCAGTAGATGACCCTTTAGTCCAACTTTCCTTATTCTCGGGTGCCATCTACCACCACGAGATATCATAGCATATGCTCTCATACCTACATAACTACGTATTACTAGGAATCCAATAACGGCTAGTCCTAATAGGACAAAGCCTAAAGCCGCTATTTCTGGTGTTACCGTTCCGGTTTCGCCTGTCAATGAACTAAAGATTCTGTAGCTCATGAGCCTTGCTTCATTAAATACTATTGGTGCACCAAGATCCTCCAAGGAGAAGATAAATACTAGTATAGATCCTGCAGCAATACCTGGTAGTGCTAGCGGTAGTGTAACTGTGAAGAATAATCTTAATCCTTTGGCTCCAAGATTTTCAGCTTGTTCTTCCATACTTGGATCAACATTTATGAAGCTACTATATGCATTAAGATATACTATCGGATAAAAAGACATTATCTGTGCAAGTGCAACTCCAGCTAATCTAATAATACGCAGTTTAAATCCAAATAAAGTATATGTTAATGCAGATATAGGGCCTGATTCGTTAAAAAGTATCTTAACTACATAAGCGTTGGCAAAAGGAGTTACAAATAATGGTACTGTTGCAAGAATTCTGAATAGAGTTTTTCCATAAAAATCGTATCTTGCCAGTATAAAAGCAACCAATATACCTAATACTGTAGCTACGATCGTCACTATAGTGGCATTAATTAATGAATTTAATAGTATTCCGAAATTCATACCAGTTATTATAAATACTGTAGCATTACCTATTGTCTGGACATCATATGGTTTCTCATCGGCATAGAAAGATCTACGTACATATGATGGATTAGTGAGTATCACTCTAAAGTGTTCATACCAGGGCTTGTCAGGTAATACGTCAAAGGCATGTCTTAGCATCATAAGCACTGGGACTACTAAAAATGTAATTAAGACAAATACTGATATGATAATAAATACTATCATTACTGTATCTATTTTAAAGAAAGCACTTTTCATCTTCTTCGTAAAGGATACTTTAATTCTTCTATGCCTCCTAACTTGCCTGAATGTACTGATTTTTTGCTGAATATATCCTATTACTGCCGATGCTATCACTGGCAGTATGAGATACATGAGTAATCTTGGAAAACCATAAATCTGGAGTAAACAAATAAGTACGGAGTATACTACACCAACAACAGATATAAAGCTCCACGAGAAGCTGTATATAAGTCTTAATGGATCAAATCCCTTTGATAAAACTAGTAAGCTCCATACAATACATCCTACAATTAATAATGGCTCATATTCTGTATAAATTTCTAAAGGAATATTTATCTGTAATATAATTGACAATATGGCTATTATTAAGCCACCAAATAGTAGATCCTTAATGCCAAGGATCTTGGTGACCATTGCCGCATCGCTCCTTATTCTCAAATATATGATATAACATATTCTAATATTTTACCTCTACAAGGTAGACTTATATAGATAATGGAACCTATGTAATAGTTTGAATTGAAAAATAGTTTAAATTGGAAACTACTTTTTACGTCCCATATAGAAGTAAACTACTACCGCTATTACAAGTATTACTATGGCGACTATTGTTATGATAGTCGATGTAGGAGTACCCTCAGGAGCAGGTGTTGTAGGAGATCCTGTAGGTGTTGTAGGTGTTGTGGTTGTTTCTGTTCCACTTGGAGGTGTTGTCGTTGTTTCCGTCGGTGGTGTAGTAATAGTTTTACTACCAGCTAATATTTCCTGTAGTTCAATATAGACTTTTTGATATTTCTGTCGGGCAGCATCTTCCCATTCTCTTAGAAGAGCGCCAGCTATTTCGCCTTGTGTTATATTCGGATTTATTTTTGCAGCATACTCAGCCGTGAACTTTACAGTTTCTCCAGTTAATGGATCTTTGAAGCTAACTATTTCCCCAAGTTTATTAACTAGGTATTGATACTCAGCATCATTGATCTCTCCATTTAAATACGCCTTTGCTACAGCCGCCCAAGTATTCTGGAGATCATCGTGGGCATTTACAAGTGTAGCTTTGAAGTAGTACTGCACTGCACGCTGTGTAGCTATTGAAAATGATTCATTGAACAATATTCCTCCTCCAGACGTAGCCTTAAGATATGCATCATATAGATCTGGTCTTTCCTGACCCTCAGGTAAATCAAATACCCTGTCATTAATAGGTAGTCTATTGACATTAGGATCTAACCATATTATTTGCCCACCATACTCACTGAGTACCCATGCTACAAAGGCTGCTGCATGAACCGGGTGCTTTGTATCTGCAAGTACAGCTATAGGATCAGAATTAACAATAGTCTCATTCGCTGGAATAATATATTCACATGCTGGATTCTGATGCATTGCTGTATATCCATAGAAGTCAATAGTTATGCCAGCCGCTACATCGCCTCGTATGACAGCGTCTCGTACGCCGCTGCTTGAGTCTAGGATCATGGAGTTGGCCGCCATGAGTGTTAGTACTTTCCATCCTTCTTCCCAGCCATATGCTTGTAGTATGATCTCGTACATCCTAGTATTACTTGTACTCATAAGGGGATCAGCAATTGCAATAAGCTGTGATGAAGGCAAAAACTTAGCATACTCAGGCCTGGCCAGATCAGCCCAAGTCTCTGGCTTAGGTACACCATACTCATTTATCTTATCATTATTAACTGTAATACCAAAGCTACTAATAGCGGCGCCAATCCAATGAATGTATCCATTATCATCAACTAATTTTGTAGGAGATCCCGCAATACGATCAGGAATTTTTGATACTTCATAGAGAATAGCTTGAACCTCTGGATGTTCGGATGGATCTAGTGCCATTACATAGCCTAGTTCATCTATATAGTTGAAAATAGTTGGCCCACCACCCCATGCAACATCAATGGGTGTTCCTCTTTCAATACGTCTCTCTATATAATCTGCCCATAGGTCTGGCCCCAGCGGTAGGAATTGTATATCAACTATGCCTAGTTCCTGGGCTACCTGGCTTTGGAGGAATAATTCTTTAGTTAATTGTAGTATTGTTGTTTCATGCCTCGTTATAATAGTCAATATAACATTTCTTTCATCAGTAAGACCCTTCAAATACTCAAGCCAAGGAAAAGGCTCTTCACTTTCACCCCAAGGCCATTGATCGGCTGTGTCTTGACTACTAATCCTATTAATGGATACTGCATGAACTCCCACACTCATTACCGAAGTGATTAGTAATAGTAAAACAAGTAAAGAAGCATATCTAAGTACATGCATGGCCTTTTTCCTCCTCCTAAAATCCTCTAGTTATCTTATGGTATATATGCTTAGATATATATTCTATGGTAATGCTTATACATCAAATTAGCAGAAACTCTGTATTATCTGGAAAAGGTACTGATTTACTATTAGCAAGTCTATATAAAAATTATAGACAAAATCTATCAGAACAAACATATAGATTTAAATTATTCTCCATATAAGGTATCATTAGGTGGATAAGTTATGGGTAAATCCATACTACTTGTACTACTACTTGCTATAGGCCTGATCGCGCCATTAGCTGTAATACCAGCATCAGCTAATAACGATACTATAGTCGTTGGCGTAGATCTTGCTCATGGAGAGAGCGACGAATATTTGGACTACATAATGGGTAATATAACATTTGTAGAATGGGTTGTAATCAATGATACTATCACAGAAGATGTATTATCCGGTATTGATATATTACTGGTGGGTCAGCCAACCGTTCATTTTTCAGCTGATGAGATTCTAGCAGTTGTAAACTGGTTAAGCGAGGGTAACAAGGCTATTTGGATAGCTGCAGATAGCGACTATGGTTCCGGTAAAGATTATCAGATTGTTGCTAATACGCTTCTTGAGAGTATTGGTTCAAAGCTAAGGATTGAGCTTGGATCTATTGAAGATGGTGTGAATAATGCACAGGCACCATATAGAGTTCTTGGGCAAATGGATCCCGATAATGTTCCTGAGCTATATACATTCCTATTAAAAGTAGGTATTGAGAAGCCCATACTGTTCCATGGCCCATCATGTGTTATATGGGTTGATGATACAGGTACTCCTCATGATCCATTAAATGAGACATTTGAAGGACTTATAAGGATTGTCTGGACCTTTGATACAGCTTATTATAAGGAAAATACGGAACCTTGGGGGATGTTATACTATCCAGACTATGTTGGTGTTCAAAGGAGGTATCTCTTTGTTGGAGCTGAGTACTGGAGCGATACAAATACCGTAGTTGTTGCAAGTGGTGAGACTCCATATGGAGGCTATGAGGGGGGATATGCATGGGAATACTATGGCGTGGCTCTTGATGGTCCAAAGTATGTTAGGAACATGATTCTATGGCTAGCTTCTGTTGTTAGTCAAAGAATTGTTTCAACAACAGTATTTGAAATGACAGATCCTGAGGGAGACGATAATGGTCCGGGTACCTATGTTTATCCAACATATTCTGATTTTGTGGAAGGAGCATTTGATCTATTGAAATTTGAAGTAGATTCTGCTGATGGTGTACTGGTATTTAAGACACAGGTAAAGAACCTCAGCGGCAACCCATGGGACGGACCTAATGGATTCTCTCTACAGTTCATACAGATCTATGTCTTAACAACACGTACTGATCTACCTGTGAATCATACAACCATTGGCGCTAATGTCGAGATTGAAGAAGGATGGCACTTTGCCTTAATGCTAACACCTGGATGGGATACTGACCCGGTACCCGTGGGACAGAAGTCAGCAATATACTTCGCTAATGGCAGTTGCATTGTTCAGGATGGAGCCTTAGTAGTAACTGCTGATCAAGAGTCTAACCTCATACTGGCATTTGTCGATACATCTGTACTACCTGATGCAGAGAACATTGCTAATTGGAAATATGCTGTACTTGTATTAGGATACGATGGATTCGGTCCATCAAAGGTTAGAGACGTATTTGCAGGTGATCCAACGGAATGGAACTTTGGAGGCGCTGATGCTACTGCTGTTTTAGCAGGAGTTGCTCCTAGAGTCATTGACTTACTGGCTCCAACTGCTGATGACCAATACGAGATGCTATCAAGCTATACCACAGAACCAGCTGCACTTGCCAAAGTATCTCTAGTCTCTGCAGTTGCGCCACCACCAGCACCAACAGTTACTGAAACAGTCACCGAGACCGTAACAGAAACGGTTACCGAGACTACAACCGAGACTGTAACAGAAACTACAACAGAGACAACGACAGAAACGTCAACTACTACGGTAACAGAAGAAGTACCTGTTACTGACTGGACAATGACTATTGTAGTGGCCATAGTACTGTTAATTATAGGATTCCTAGTAGGCTGGTTCGCTAAGAGAACATAAACATGAATTTCAATTAATCATCTATAACTTTTTTATAAAATACAAACCATTATAATAATCCATAAATATATCCTCTCAGCTATATTTTTACGGTGTTTAACCGTGGTCTCAGGTCTTATTAGGGCTACTATGCTTGAAATTATTGAATTCATACGTAAGTCTATTGATCTAATTGATGATAACCAAGTAAATAGGATGATCGAGGAACTTGTTGATGCATACGAACGTGGAGCTAGAGTATTAGTCATGGGAGCCGGCAGATCCGGTCTTATTGGTAGAGCATTTGCATTAAGGCTTCTACACCTAGGCTATCAAGTAGCGGTTTTAGGAGAGACCATTATACCGAGAATTAGGGAAAATGACCTAGTGGTAGCATTATCGGGTTCTGGTAGAACAAGACTTATAGTAACAGCTGCTGAAGCCGCTAAACATGTCGGTGCCAGAATAATAGCTATTACTAGTTATCCAGACAGTCCATTGGCTAAATTAGCTGACGTAATTGTAGTAGTGCCTGGGAGAACTAAAATAGCTCGCGAAGAAGATTACTTTACTAGACAGATCCTCGGGATCCACGAGCCATTAGCTCCATTGGGTACATTATTCGAAGACACACTACTCGTATTTCTAGACGGAATATTAGTTGAACTTATGAAAAGACTTGGTAAGACAGAAGAAGATCTAAGAGAAGTTCATGCCAATATTGAGCTATAATAATCTTTCTACAAACCCAATTTAAATAATACCCTGCTACATTAATAATTCCTAATTATTTCAAAGTACATAAAGTTCCATATTAAGTATTAAACTGCTTTCGTTACATCGATATGAAATATTTAAGATTTATGGTTATTTATTATTTAAAAGACTATTATTTCAGACTAAAATAAGTAAATTTCTTATAAGGTATTACCTTATTAACTACAATAAAATACTAAAACATAGGTGAAGATTTTGGCTGATGCTCTTAATCAATTCCAACAAAACCTAGTAAATGTTTTAAATGAAGTCGTAAATAGATTACCAAGTATTATCGGTGCTATTATAATCGTACTTATAGGCTATGTTGCAGGGGAATTAATAGGAAGTGCAATTAATAAGGTCATTCAAAAATTTGTTGAGAAGCCTCTTAATAGAACCGACATTGGTAAAACTATTAGGGAACTAGGTCTTGATCTATCAGATCTCATTGGGGGTTTAACTAAAGCATTTATCATTTCTATTTCAATTGTTGCAGCAGTTGACTTACTCGCTATTCCTGGTGAAGCTGGAACAATTATTGCTCGGGTGGCTAACTATTTACCCTACTTAGTTGGAGGTATTACAGTATTAACAATAGGTGTGATACTGGCATTAGGATTCGCTAAATACATTGGTAGTTTCTTAAAGAAAGCATTTCCAGAAGGTTATGTGTCTCTTGCAGTTCTTATTGAAAACTTTATATTACTGGGTCTAATTGCAGTTGTAATAACTATTTCACTAGATTTATTAGATCTGCAGAGCACCCTCATTTATCCGCTTGTATTAGGATCTCTAGTTATTGCTATTGGAGTATTTATTGCAGATTCGGGGTTAAGAATAATTATTGAACGGCATCCCGAGTTTAAGGAGTTAGCTCCATTTCTACAGTTCCTAATAATACTAGTATTCTTAATAATAGGAGTTAGCGCGGTATTTAGTGGATATCCATCAACAACGCAGGTCATAAACAATCTCGCACTAGGATTAGCTATAGCTTTCGCAATAGTCCTAATACCTATAGCTTTCTATCTGGCCAAGAAAGCGTTAATGACCGCTAAGAAAGGCGGTTAAATAAATAATATTTAAGCACACTATTTTTTCACTTCATAGCCCTAAATAGGGAAATTAATAATATATACAAAAATAGTTCCTTCAAAGTAGGGTAGCATATGATTAGAAGGGTATTAATAATTGACGGATATACGGATGAACCAGCTGGACTCGGAGTACCTCCATACATTAATACTTATCCGAGGCTCATAGCTGGTAGCATATGGTTTGCCGATAAAAGCATTGATGTTAAATACTTCACTATTGACATGATTAGAGAAAATATGGAGAAATTCATGGAGATCGCTAGGACATGTGATGTAATTGTAGTTATAGCGGGTGCGGAAGTTCCAGGTAGATATCTTGGTGGTAAACCGATAACCATAGATGAACTTGAAAGACTAATGATGTTATTGGATGAAAAGATTAGAGTACTTACAGGGCCTGCTGCTCGATTTGGAATGGGCCTTGGAGGAGGCAGTATAGCTCTCTCGATTAAGAGGCTTAAAAGACTATTTGAATACATAGTACCTGGTGATCCCGAGTTCTTCTTTTATGAGGCATTAAAGTATGGATGGGAAAAGGCTCCTTCTATAAAAATTCGTCAAAACTATGATCTTGCCAATAAATCATTTTATTATGGTGCTAAGATCGTAAAACAGCATCCAAATTATGGATGGAATCTTATCGTAGAAATTGAGACGTTTCGTGGTTGTCCAAGGTATATAACTGGAGGTTGTAGCTTCTGTATTGAGCCAAGAACAGGCATGGTCGTCTATAGGAGTATTGAGGGTATTTTAAAGGAAATTGAAGCACTGGATCGCTTTGGTGTTAGGCATTATCGTATCGGTAAGCAACCTGACATACTTGCATACATGGCTTTTGATACTGGGAAGATAGAGTTTCCGAAGCCTAATGTTAATGCATTGAGAAGGTTATTTCATGGAATAAGATCGATTGCTTCTAACTTGAAGGTCCTTCACATCGATAATGTTAATCCGGGAACAATAGCACACAATAAAGATGAAGCATTAGAAGCCCTAAAAATAATAATAAAATATCATACACCCGGCGATGTCGCTGCTTTAGGCATTGAATCTTTTGATCCAAAGGTTATAAAGTATAATAATCTAAAAGTCTATCCAGATGAAGCCCTAGAGGCTATCAGATTAATAAATAAAGTTGGCTCTAAAAGGGGATGGAACGGATTACCGGAACTACTTCCTGGAATAAATCTACTATATGGGTTACCTGGAGAGTCAAGAGATACGTATCGTATCAATCTTGATTATTTATATAAGATTCTTGATGAGGGCTTATTGGTTCGAAGGATAAATGTTCGCAAAGTTACTGTTCTTGAGAATACTCTGTTATGGATAAGAAAAGATGAAGTCGAATACTTGTTAAAGAAGCATCATAGCTTTTATGAAATATATCGTAGAAGAATTATGGATGAGATAGATAGGAAGATGTTAAGAAGAATATTACCTCAAAATACTGTAGTAAAGTATCTGTATACAGAGAAATATATTGGTAAATTCACAATAGCGAGACAGCCAGCAAGTTATCCTATTGTTTTCTATATTGAGGGTCATTATCCTCTTAAAAAGATTATAGATTTGCGAGTTATTGGGTACAAGGCTAAGAGTGTTTATGGAGAAATAGTCTAAGGATTATAAAAAAATTATTTCGTTTCCTTAGCTATATTGTATCCGCTAATAAATGACCTGATATTTGGTTCAATAAGTTCTTTTCTCCTAACACTAGTTCTTATAGATTCTTCTATATGCTTAGGCTCTACAATTCCTGTTAATCCAACTAATGCTCCTAATAAGACCATATTAGATGTTCTCTCATTACCAGTTTCTTGTTTAGCAATTGTTCTTGCAGGTACTTTATAGACTCTATACTCTTCCTCTGAGACCATGGGATCCTTTATTAGATCTGAATCAACAATTAATATACCTCCTTTCTTTAACCATTTTATTTCACTCTTAAGCATTTCAAGAGTTGTAGCAACTAAAGCATCTGCCTCAGATACTACGGGATAAGAAATAGACTCATCAGATACAATGATATATGCTTTAGACCATCCGCCACGTTGTGCTGGGCTATATGACGTCATCATGACCGCGTCTTTACCAGCTAATATAGCTGCATAGCCAAGTACACGGCCCATGAATATAATTCCATGTCCACCTAGCCCAGCAATTACAAGCTCATATTTAAACATACATTATTCCCCTCCAACCTTCTTCTTTAGTTCAAGATATTTCTCCTCGAAACTTGGCCTATCTGTTCTATGTAGGAATTCACCAATTATTATTGGTTTACCAAACTCTATTCTTAGATCCTCGAAATTAACGTCTCGTTTAACAATAGCCTTTGTCCTGAAGTATCTAATTAACTCTAGCATATCAACATTATTTCTAAGGCTAAAGACAGTACACGGATTCAGTACCTCAATTACTGAAAAGCCCTTGGTCTTAAATGCCTTCAATATAGAATTTAGGAGCTGAATATCATGGAATACTGTCCACCTTGCAATATATGATGCGCCTGCAGCGTATGCTAGATATGGTATATTAAATGGTTCTTCTATATGGCCATAGGGAGCAGTTGAAGTCCTTGACCCACTTGGTGTTGTAGGACTAGACTGTCCGCCCGTCATTCCATAAATATAATTATTAACAACAATAACTGTTATGTCATGGTTTCTACGTGCTGCATGTATGAAGTGATTTCCACCAATACTAACAATATCTCCATCCCCACTAATCACGGTAACTGTTAGCCATGGCTTAGCTGTCTTAATGCCTACGGCAAAAGGTATTGCACGTCCATGAGTGACATGATAGCTATCCACACGTACATAACCAGCCATTCTACCAGTACAACCAATACCAGATACAACTACATGTTGTTCTGGAGGAATACCTGATTTAGTGATTGCTTTAGTATAGAGTTTTAATAATATACCTAGTCCGCATCCAGGGCACCATATAGTAGGCAATCTCTCAATACGGATTAATGGTTCAATATCTTTATATCCAGGCGGAAGAGCCTTTACCACATTCATCACCTACATAAATTCTTGATATCGGAAAGAACTTTTTGGGGTTCAGGAAGGTATCCCGGCGCGCTTGGTATATGGATAACTTCAGCGTTTCTTACATATTCTCTGACGACATGGTACATTTGGCCCATGTTAACCTCCATTACAATGAATTTCTTGATAGTATTGCTATAATCTAGTTCCTCTATTCTCCATCCAGGGAAAGGCCATGCAGTTAACGGCCTGAATAGCCCTACCTTATATCCTTCATTCCTAGCTTTTTTAATAGCATATTTTACAGGGCCCGAAACGCTACCATAAGCTACAATTACATACTCCGAGTCATCGATCCAGTACTCTTCCCATTTGGCAATCTTCTTAGCATTATCCCTAATTTTACGTACGAGTCTAGTAACGAGTTTCCAACTAGCCTCCTGAGAAAGATTAGGGTATCCACGATCATCATGCATTAAACCAGTCATATGAATCCTATATCCCTCTCCAGCGGCAGCGAAGGGCGGTACTAATTCACTTGAATCATACGGCAAATAGTCCATATACTTTTCGGGAGGAATACTCGGTTTCTTCCTCTCAACTAATTTTACCTCCGATTGATCAGGTACCGTTACTTTTCCATACATTTGCCCAATTATTTTATCAGCTAGAACGAAGACCGGTACACGATATTCCTCTGCAGTATTGAATGCTTCAATAGTCATATCAAAGAATTCTTGAGTAGATGATGGGAGATAAGCAACAACTTCATAGTCTCCATGACTTCCCCATTTAACCTGCATAATATCTCCTTGACCCAT
>Ga0180301_10000532_pt1 | contig 29390 bp, 32 predicted proteins | sample GuaBasSediGuay16_FD_121797 | JGI IMG/M metagenome (GOLD analysis project Ga0180301, IMG submission 121797) | Subseafloor sediment microbial communities from Guaymas Basin, Gulf of California, Mexico - Guay16, Core 4569-2, 12-15 cm | ecosystem: Environmental > Aquatic > Marine > Hydrothermal... | reverse complement strand
CTCTGCTCTTTGCACATACAAGGAAGTCAGCTTAGTCAAGGAATGTCCCCAAGATCAGCACCCTTGGTGCTTTGAGTCCAAGAGGCGAAAACTTAATAATTAAGATGTGACCCTAGGTCCCCCCCCGGAAGTTATTTAGAGGCAAGTAATTCAACTTAGTCAACAACGTCCCCTTCGTCACACAAGACAGAAATGCAAGGGAAACGCTATGGCGTTGATTTTGCGCATTATTTCCAGTTGGGAATCTCGGATATAGCCTTAAATTTGTCAAGAATGAAGACCTGACCCCGATGATTCAGTCAAAACGTCCTCAACGTTCCTACAAAAAAGGATGTACAGTATGAGTCGTTTTAGCCATTATCCGTTCGGAGTTTTATTTAGAGCTATTCTGTCACGATATTTTTTATCGAGGATATCTTTCATTATACCTGATAAGCATTTTCTAATAAGCTACTATGGGGGAAAAATTTATTTGAATTTAAGAGAATCCCACATGATGAGAGATAGAGCATTAGGAGTTTATGAATATTGGAAAACCCAGCTTGTTATGGATGTGGTTAAACCTGGTATGACCGTGGTAGATGTAGGCGTTAACAAGGGATATTTTTCACTATTATTTGCCAAACTGATGAATGATTACGGTAAAGTCTTATCTTTTGAACCAGACCCTACTAATTGCTACTGGATTAGGAAAAGCATCGAGGCCAACAATTATAAATCGATAAAATTATTTCAACTCGCTCTTTCAGATAATGATGGAACAGCATCTTTTTATCCAGGAAAGAAATCAGGGTGGGGTTCATTGTTCTTTTCTCCCTACGGGTCTACACCTACGCAAAAACCAATAATTGTAAAAACACGAAAGTTAGATGATCTGTTAAACGAACAAAGGATAGACAGTATTGACATCATCAAAATAGATGTCGAAGGAGCTGATCTCATGGTTCTCAAAGGTGCCCACAGCACACTGGAGAGATGCAAGCATGTAATTATGGACATAGATGTGAAGAGTGAAGAGGCCAAGAAACAGATTTTTAACATCTTAAGTTCGTATGGTTTTCGCATTTATAGGATAGGTCGCAAGCTAACTTTCATTAACGAAACAGCCGAGCTAGGAGAGGGAAAGGATATTTACGCTACCAAGGTAGAATGAATGTCGCTCACCGAAAAGGGTTCTGCTTGTTTCTCCAACTGACTAAGTGGCTAAAGCGCTACAGCAACGCTGATGAATAGAACAAAAATAAGATTAATTTATATAATAGGAAAACCAAGAAGTGGAAGTACATTACTAGATAGGCTTTTGGGTGAGCATCCTGATCTATTTTCCGCGGGCGAGGTCAAACCCATTTGGGAAGCGAGTTTTATTAAAAATCAGCTATGTGGTTGTGGAAAACCATTTAAAGAATGTGAAGTTTGGCAACAAATCGTAGGCAACTTTTTAAACGAAAATCGAGATTTTGATGCGCAAGAAATGATTAACTTACACAGAACCATTGATAGATTAAGATATATTCCAAAGTTAATCGTAATAAAGAAGCTTGGCTTATTAAATAGAAACATTCAGCAGATGAATAATATATTTTATTCATTATACAAAGCTATTCATAGTGTAATTACGCCGAAATACATAATAGATTCCACAAAAGAAGTTCCTTTCGCGTTTATACTAAATATGAATCCTAATCTCGACGTATATTTATTGCATATAGTTCGAGATAGCAGAGCAGTTGCATATTCGTGGCAAAGAAGAAAAATAAGACCTGAGATCATAAATAGAGTGGAATATATGCAAACATATTCTCCTTTTAGGACTTCAATGTGCTGGCTTCTTGTTAATATATTATCTGGATGCATTGGAAGGGGCATGGATAACTACAAAAGAATAAGATACGAAGACTTGATTAAGAGGCCTAAAAGTGTATTAAGTGATATCTTTTCTTTTTTGACGATAGATAATAAGGTTGATAAAATAATGATAGAAGATGATACAGCATATTTGGGCACAAATCATACAGTTGCTGGAAATCCGGTAAGGTTTAGAACAGGGAAAATGAAATTGAAATTAGATGAAGAATGGAAAACGAAGATGAAAAATAGCGACAAATTCTTGGTTTCCTTATTGACCTTTCCTGTCTTAAAATACTTTAATTATAGTGTACGTTAAAACAATCCATGATGTTCGTGTAGAAATAGTCCCGATGCCTCATGCTTTCTATGGCTTGACTTCGGCTGAACGTCATGCAGTTGATCAACGGTAACTACTTGCAAAAACTGGTGCGACATGTCAAAATACATTCGTTCTCCGACAAACTGATGAACTATCTTTAGTAAAATCAAAAGCTGTCTCCCACAAAAGAAGTTAAGAACGAAAAATGACTTTGATTCCTGATAATGGTAAGTCAAGCGTGTTTTCGATCCTTTTCCGCCCTTATAAAGGGAAAGAAATCGGTGTTTACTTTAATAGCGAGCCCTCACCGTTTTGCGTGCCTCATGAGCCAAGTATCAAACTTCAAACGTAGCCTGTTGAACTTCTGGGTATATTCAATCACTACGTTGCCAAAACAATGCTTAGCTTTTCGCCCCACATCAAAACTAAGGTCTCGTTTCTTAAAGGGCTATTTGGCCATTGTTGATCAATCCGTAGTTTCAGCAGCTCATTTATTCGTGTCCCTCCTTCTGGCACGATAAGTAACACCAAAAGAATATGGAATCTTTGTTCTATCCTACGCAGTACTTGTGCTCATTAGCTATATCCAAAGGTGTCTCGTAGTAGCTCCCATGACCGTAATCGGTGCCCCTTTAGAGGGAGAAAATATGAGGAAGTACTTCACTTCGACTTCACTCACTCAGCTAATTCTCGGAATAACAACAACCGTGCTAATGTTGACAGTAATCGGAATTACTGGGATATTTATCATGCGGCCGGTACTTCTCAGGACTTTTTATTCAATGGCGTTTGCCTCTTTCTCTTTTCAAGGTCAGGAGTTCTTTCGCCGCATGCTATTTACACAACAAAGAGTACGAGATGCCGCCTTAAACGATCTTTTTTGCCATTGCCTGCAGGTAATTGGACTTGTAATAATTTTAAGGTTGGGAAGGTTATCAGCGTGTAACGCCTTTTGGATAATCCTTCTATCCACAGCCTTGGGAACAGTCTATGGATTTTATCAATGCAAGGGTCTAATAAGTACCGATCTTGCGGATTTCAAAAAGGTGGTAAGAGAAAATTGGGACTACGGAAAATGGTTATTAACCTCAATGCTTACTCAATGGGTCTCAGGTCAAATTTACGTTTTTGCGGCGGCAGGTTTCCTAACAGTAGCGGCGGCAGGCGTAATTGGAGCTGCAAGGAATATTTTTGGGTTGCTGAACATGGTGGTTAACGGCCTCAGAAGCTTTATAGTGCCTTATGCCTCCAAAAGATTCATGGCTTCAAGGTTAGCTTTTTTGAAAGAATTTACAAACAAACTTTTTTTATTAGGAACAGCAGGGGTTATTATTTATTGCCTTATAGTTACCCTTGCATCCCAATCCATCTTAGATTATTTATATAAAGGGCATTATAAAGGGTACGGTTATGTGCTTGTTCTTTTCGCTATACAGTCGCTATTTGCATTTCTGAACTTTCCTTCAAGCATCGGATTGCTCATCTTAAGAAAGACGAAAAGCATATTATATGGTAATCTTTTTTCATGTATTGCAACTGTCATGGTGGCTATCCCTATGGTTAGGTATTGGGGGCTGTACGGGGCATGCGTGGGAATGATCATAACTCAGGCCATTCTTGCGTCGGCGTTATTTTGGTTTTACAGGATTGGACTTAGGGAGAAAGCACTGGAGAATATTTGGCATTCATGAAACCAATTAGAAGTAGAAGTAGGATAAGGATTGCGTTACTGAGTCCTATTCTTTCTCCTTACCGCGAACCCCTCTTTGAGTTACTGTCAGGTGAGCTGGACTTAGATTTGAGGGTGTTTTTTGATACCAGAGAACTGTCGAACCGACCTACGTGGCGATCATATGGGAATCGGGCTTTTGACTATTCGGTTGTCCCTTCCATGAAGATTTCGTTACCCTGGAAAATATCACGTAAAGAGATGGGGTATATCTGGGAAAATCGTCTGATAATTCCCTGTGGGTTGCCATTTTATTTAAAGAAATTTGATCCCCATGTAGTCATTTCGCTTGAATTCGGGATACGGACCCTCTTAGCTCTCCCATATATTAAACTGTTTGCTAAGAAGCTCATAATTTGGAGTGAAGAGTATCTTGCTGGAACAAAGAAATATTCGCGAGTTAGAATGAAAATAAGAAGAGTCGTTGCATCGCAGGCGCATGCGTTCTGTTCTTGCGGTGTTGAAAATAAGAATTATCTTCTGAGCCTGGGAGCCAAGGAAGATAAGCTTTTTAACGTGAGTATGGCCGTTAATAATGACTTTTTCCGCGAGAGGGCGACTGATCAACTGAGAAATAAAACAAGATCTGATTTCGGCCTAAAAGGGACGATTTTTTTAAATGCAGGACAGTTTATAACGAGAAAGGGGCTTGATCATTTAATTAATAGCTGGGCAATGTTACCATATCCGATTAAAAAAAACGCCACTCTTCTCCTCGTGGGAGGAGGTACAGAAGAAAAACGGCTACGGAATCTCATAAACATGCATAAGCTGGATAGTGTAAAAATAGTTGACTTTCAACCAGTGGAAAGTTTGCCAGCTTTTTATGCAGCTGCTGATATTTTCATTTTCCCTACACTTGAAGATGCTTGGGGCCTCGTGGTTAATGAAGCAATGGCATGTGGGAAACCTGTTCTTTGCTCAGTGCACGCTGGATGTTCATCAGAGTTAATAAAAGAAGGAGTTAACGGATATCTATTTGATCCGTTAGATTCGGCTCAAACGGTTAGCTTAATAAGAAAAATGTATGAAATGCAGCCTAACGATCTTTTGAGAATGGGCGCGGCATCACAAAAGATCATCGAGCAATATAATTACGCCAGAATGGTCAGTGGGTTCAAGAAGGCAATTTATTCTGTTTCTCCACCAAACAGGAACCTCTAAGCATATCTGTAATGACAACGTTATTAAAGGGGCAAAAAGCACTTCCAGTGGCTGGTATAGTCATCCTAAATCTTATCAACGCCTATTTAATATTGTTAAACAAGGGGGCTTGGTATTTCCCTGTTATTGTGTTTATGGGTTTAGTCTATATCTCAATTGGCTTTTTTGTAGTTCCAACGGCCTTTGGTAAAGTGAAAGAGCTATTCTCCGAATTAAGCTGGGTACATTTTCTATGGATCCTTATGTTCACAACTCCATTCATGGTTACTATGAGAAGTGTTTATCAACTTACTGAAAATGCTGTTGATACTATCAGGTTAATACGAATTACAATCGTATTAACAGTAGCAACTATTATCTTTCTGGTAATGCTAAAGAAACGGGGTGTGCTCCGGAAATTGTTCAGGGGACTTATAGGTGTAATGGCTTTCTATGGGATGATCATTTTTAGTTCTGGGTTTTATTCACCTTTTCCTTTGTTGACTTTTTGGAAAGCTTTCGAAGTTATTATTAGTATTCTTCTGATTGCTTTGATCCTCTCAAATCCTTTTGCTCTTTTAGAAGTAAGGAAATTAATTAATCTAATTTGGATTTTGTTATCGGTTTTGATGTTTATTGTATGGATTGAAGCGCTCCTATTTCCGGTGCTTGCTTTTCGAAATTTAGGCAGCATCAATATACAGTTAAGAGGGATATTGCCCATAGTTCACCCCAACAGATTGGGCCAAATTGGGGCTATCCTTGGCGTGGTATGTCTCTGCAGAGTACTCCAATCGAAACAGCGCTGGGCGGCGGCTTTGTATAGCTGGTTGCTTTTCTTATCAATGGCGACAGTCATCTTGGCTCACGCTAGGGTGTCCATTGTGGCCTTCCCGGTCGCAGCTGCTGTTGTGCTTCTGTTGCATAAGCGAGTTGGATGGATTGGTTTTACTTTTTTATTGTCAATAGGTCTTTTATTGATTCCGGAAGTCTTTGACTATATTAGTCGGTTCTTTGTCCGTGGTCAAGATATCGACTTATTTATGTCAATGTCTAATCGAACAAATTTCTGGAAGTTTGCATGGAACAGGATTCAGCAATCGCCCGTCTACGGTTATGGTTTTTATGCAGGCCACAGGATAATAAATGCTCCATACGGCGAGTATGGTTCTAATATGGACAATACTTTTGTAGAAGTATTGTTGGATGTTGGAATTATAGGCTTTGTACCCATTGTAATTGCATTTATTGGAGCCTGGAAAGGAATTATTTCATGTATATCAAAACAAAGTCTGGGGGAACCCAGCGAACAATGGAAATCGTTAACCATTGAGTTAATAGGAGTCATGGTCATAATAACGTTTAGAAGCCTAACAGGTCCAACTTTTCAAATGAACGACATGAACCTTCTAATCTTCCTTTCAATACTTGCGTATGCGCAGAAGCGTCGCAATTTGAGAAAAGGTGAAGCTGTAATTGGTAATGTATATTCTTCTCCATATCCTTGAGACCTTGTTGTCGTTCCAAAGCGCGCCATACCTGAAAAAAGCCTTAGAACTTTTCAACACCATTCTATGCTTGGCTATTTAGGCTAGGTACTTTTAAGGCAGCGAAATATGAATAGGCAGAAGGACATATGGCAAAATCCTGCTACAACCGGTGCATTGAACACCTTATTTAGGGTCCTGGAAGATCATGGAATAAAGTATTGCGTAATGAATTCCTATGAGGATCTCCCCGACAAGGTGGAAGGAGATGTAGATATTGCTGTTGAAAGGCTAGGTTTGAAGAACATGGACCAGATCCTGGATTCAATAGCACGTGAAAATGGATTGAAAATCATACAAAAGATACACCACAACTACGAAAAGTATGCATACATCTTATCTCCTGTAAAGATATTCAAGCCTTTCCGGCTGCAATTAGATTTCATGAATGATTTTGCTGTCAGGGGGTATCCAGCATTAATATCAAACGATTTTATGGTGAAGCATCGCAGAAAATACAAAAATTTTTTTGTACCAGATACTAAGTCAGAGTTCATATTTTCAATCTTAAGGAGAATCTACAAAGGGGATTTAGATTCGAGTCGCGCAAAAAGATTAAAAGAATTGTATCTCAAAGATTCACTGGGGTGCCGGGAACTGCTTTTGAAATATTTCCCTCCAAAAATGAGTGACGAAATCATAAAAATAATATTACAAGGTGATCTGCACCTGTTCAACATACAATGCAAGTTTTATAAGAGAAAACTTCTGTCTTACTCACTTCGGCGGAATTTTCCCTTCGTGCTGAAGTATTGGATATTTGAGATTCTAAGGGCCATTGAGAGAATAAGACATCCTGTGGGTATTATGGTTGCTTTCTTAAGCCCTGACGGTGGAGGGAAAAGCACGATTGCAAAGAATGTAATGCAGTTGGCCGCGGGGAGCTTTCACGGCGAGAAGCTGTTTTACTGTCGGCCTGAACTTTTTCCGCAACCTGGCGAATTGTTGGGCTTCAGAAAACCAGAAGAACGAATGCAAAACGCAAATCCAAGACCTCATGATCACAAAAAGGAACGGCCCATTAAATCCATATTAAGATTCTGTTACTATGTCGTGGATTACATCCTGGGATATTATCTAAAGGTCTTTCCGCTAAACGTGAAAAAGCATTTGTGTATTTTCGACCGCTATTACTATGACTATTTGGTAGATCTTTTTCGGTATAATTTCAGTATCCCTAATTGGCTGCCTGAACTGTTACTGCCAATTATCCCTAAACCGGACATTGTTATTTACCTTCATAATACCCCCGAAGAGCTTTACAAGAGAAAAAAAGAGCTCCCTTTAGAAGAGTTGAAACGCCAGGTCAAGGCTTACCAGGATATCCTGCCAAAATTGCCAAATACTCATCAGATAATTACGGACAAACCAATTGAAGAAGTTACAAGAGAGGCAGTTTCTCTTATTCTTGAAAAGAAAGCTGAGCAAACACTATCGTTGTTAAAAATCAATTGAATTATATGGATGATCGCTCTGCCGAATGGATACACCTTTTACTCACTGGAAAAGATAACAGTATCGTTATATTTGGTCACCCTAACCCACCCATTCTTTACAAACTTACCAAGACAGCAAAAGAAGTATACCTGATTTCAAGCGAGAACGGAGACTACCATAATGACAATGTAGAGACGATCAATTTACAACCCGAGAATATCTTTACAATTGCAGATCAAACTGTCCAGATGGCAATCATAATAAAAGAGCTGCCTGCATCAGATTACGTGTTCAAGGAGTTGAAAAGAGTTCTTACGCCTGGAGGAAGGTTAGCAGTTTTCTTGAACGGGCGAGGCCTCGAAATATTTAGGAAGGAAACAAGACTCAGGAGGAAACTGGCAGGATTCGGGTTTTCGGATGTCGAAATGTACGGAATAGTTCCAGGGATCCATGATCCTCGATGGATTGTCCCCATCGATAACGGGCGAGATACAGCACTTGCATTAGAGCTTTATCAGCCAAGCCTGTCTACTGCGAAGACCAAGAAATTTATCGCTAAGGCTTTAGGTTGTTTGGGGCTCTCAAGGTTCCTAACAAGAGACACTATTTTACTTGCAAAGCACTCTGACACTGAATCTAAGGACTTAAAGCAGATATTCAAGGAGGTTTTAGGCAGAAAGGATGTAAGGCTGGCCCTTTTCACCGGTACGCCCGGTTATCATCGGAAGGTCGCTATACAGGCCTGGGGAAAGAACGGAGAAATCCTGGCTTATGGAAAACTGGCCGAAAACGAACAAACATACAAATTATTAGAAAATGAGGTTGGTACCCTAAACCGATTATCGTCACTTTGCCTCACTAAAGGCGTTGTTCCCGAGGTTCTCTTTTGGGGAGATATAGGTACCGGAAATCTATTGATACAAACGACGTGCAAAAAATCATACTCTCGCACACTTCACAAGCTCACTCAATTACACGTTGACTTTTTGGCTGAGCTGTTCAGCAAGACATCCAGAAAGCAAATGTTTGGCCAGAGCCATTGCTTTCTTGAACTAAAGAAAAGGATCGAGAAATTAGCCGGGAATTTGAATAATGCATGGACGGAAAGGCTCATTAAAGGATTAAGATACATTGGAGATGGTTTAGCAAAAACTGAACTTCCTTTGGGCCTTTGTCATAAAGATTTTGTTCCGTGGAACACTTTTTATAACGGCAAGAGGTTGTTCGTATTCGATTGGGAATATGCCAGAGAAGAATCTATCCCCTTTTGGGATATATTCCACTTCGTTGTTCAGCATAACATCCTCGTTCGTCGAAAAAAGCCTTTAGTTATCCTAAACATTTTGACCGGAGGAGATAAAAGTCTCTTAAATTTAATGACTAAATATGCCAACGTCCTGAACCTAAATCCCGAGCTCAATTTGCACCTTCTACTATTTTATCTATCTGACATAAGTTGCCTTTATCTTGATAAACTTAACAAGCAGATAACAATTGAGGATAAGGAAAAAGCATGTCTAAATACATGGGGACAAATGATTGATTTGATTTTAAATAAGCCGGAGTCGTTATGCGAGTCTTAGTATCTGCCTATGCGTGTGAACCTCATAAGGGCTCAGAGCCCGGTGTGGGCTGGAACTGGGTGAGGCAGATTGCTCGGTTCCACGAGGTGTGGGTTATCACACGGGCTAACAACAGGGAGTCCATTGAGGCAGCTCTGGCAAAAGAGACAATGCGAAATGTGCACTGGATTTACTTTGACCTTCCTCACTGGACACGATTCTGGAAGAGGGGGCAGCGCGGCGTGCATCTATACTACTACCTGTGGCAGTTCGGTGCTTACTTTGTGGGCAAGGAGTTACATAAAGAAGTCGGCTTTGACTTAGTACATCACGTTACCTTTGGAAATTATTGGATGCCAAGTTTTCTTGTCCTATTGCCTGTTCCTTTTATGTGGGGGCCTTTGGGGGGTGGAGAATCTGCTCCAATGGACTTTTACAAGACTTTTGGCCATCGTAGCAAGATTTATGAGTGGTCAAGGAGCATGGCAAGATGGATTGGAGAGAAAGACCCTTTTGTTCGTTTGGATGCACGGAGGGCCAAGATAGTCTTGGCAAAAGCAAGAGAAACTGCTGGACGTCTTCGAGTACTATGTGCGGATAAGGTGCAACTGTATTCGGAGTCCGGAATTGCTGAAGAAGAATTTCGGAAGCTATACGCTATGCCGCTACGGAGCGCTAATCCTTTTCGAGTGGTGAGTATAGGACGCCTTTTGCATTGGAAGGGCTTTCATCTGGGATTAAGGGCCTTCGGCCGGTTTCAGCAGGAGTGTTCCGACAGTGAATATTGGTTCATTGGAGATGGACCCGAACGGCGAAACCTGCAACGCTTGGCCCATAGACTTGGTGTATCGGATAAAGTACGCTTTTGGGGAAGCTTGCCCCGAGAGCAGGTTTTAGAGAAGCTTGCCGAATGCGACGTTCTGGTACACCCGAGCCTCCATGACTCCGGAGGGTGGGTATGCTTGGAAGCGATGGCCGCTGGCAGACCAGTGATCTGTTTGGATCTGGGTGGACCGGCTCTTCAGGTGACAAAAAAAACAGGGTTCAAGGTGCCACCTTTATCCCCTAATAAAGTGGTTCGAGACATTGCTCATGCATTAAAAAATTTGGCTGGAGATCAAGATCTTAAGGAGCGCTTGGGGCGTGCAGCCAGAAGGAGGGTTAATGAGGTATATCACTGGGATAAAAAGGGAGAAAAGATTGCAGAAATTTATGAACAGATAGTTAAACAGGGCAAACCAGATTGGTATGAATATTCTTTTGATTCATAATAAGCACCGCACTGGAAATCCCAGTGGGGATGATGTGGTTTTTGCTAATGAAGTGATGCTTCTCAAGAGCAATGGAAACCAGTGTACCACCTATGAGAGATGTAACGATGAATTTCTTGCAGCCAGGACATGGGAAAAATTGATTATGGGGATAGAATCCACCTGGTCACTAAAAACATATAGAGAGACAAAGAAACTAATAAGGAAAGAGAAGCCGGAAGTTGTTCATATCCATAATCTTTTCCCCCTTATTTCACCATCCGTTTATTATGCTTGCGCAGATGAAGGTGTTCCTGTCATCCAGACGCTTCACGACTTCAGGTTCCTGTGCCCCAAGGCATATTTTATGCTGAATGGGAATATTTGTGAAAGGTGTCTTGAAATAGGACTGTGGAAGGCAATTAAATACAAGTGTTTTAGGGATTCTCTCATTCAAAGTGCTGGAGCTGCATTTATGATATGGTTGCATCGGTCTTTAAAAACGTGGAGTAGAAAGGTGACTGCATATATTACCCTAACTGAATTTGCCAAAAAGAAATTTGTCAAAGCTGGCTTTCCCTCCAGTCGCATTTTCGTCAAACCAAATTTTTTTGAATGTTCACCAACTCCTGATTTTTCTCATAACGGCTATGTGCTCTTTCTTGGAAGACTTGGCGAGGAAAAAGGCATAAGGATTTTGTTAGAGGCGTGGAAAAATATTGACGTTCCGCTAAAAATTTTAGGTGATGGTCCACTAAGAAATGAGATAGAGGAGTTATGTAGAAAGTATAATCTCAAAATTGTTGAAATCATGGGTTATAAACCACCTAACACATGTTTGGAATACCTTGCAAAAGCAAGGTTTCTGATTCTCCCTTCAGTGTGCTACGAAGGATTTCCCATGGTTATTCGTGAGGCTTTTGCCTATGGCAAGCCAGTATTGGCCTCACGATTGGGTGCGCTAGAAGAAATTGTTGATGATTGCAAGACAGGCTTGCTATTCGAGCCAGGGAACCCAGAGGATCTGGCACAGAAGGTACACTGGATGGTTAATAACGAAAACGCTGTTATTGAAATGGGGGAAAATGCTCGGGCAGAGTTCGAGATGAAATATACCGCTGAGAAAAATTATGAGATGCTGATGGATATTTATAATAGGGCAATAAAAATTCACAGTGAGAACCGATGAAAATTGCAATAATGGGATTTCGCGGGATACCTGCCAATTATGGGGGCTTTGAGACGTTTGTGGAGGAGCTTGCGCCGCGGTTGGTGGAGAGAGGACACGAGGTAACCGTCTACGGGAGATCTAATATTATAGATTATGATCGGAAATACTACAAAGGAGTCAGGATCAGGATACTTCCCACTATCAGCCACAAGTATCTGGATACAGTTGTCCATACCTTCCTTTGTGTAATTGATAGTTGTCTTAGAGATTATGATATTGCATTTGTGCTGAATGCCGCTAACAGTTTCTGTGCTTTTATCCCTCGCCTGACAGGGAAAAAGGTAATAATGAATGTGGATGGCATTGAAAGGCTAAGGAAAAAATGGAGCACCTTAGGAAAGCTTTGGTACTGGATGGGGGAATATTTGGCAACAAAATTTCCGAATGAAATCGTTACTGATTGTAAGGTGATCGAGAAGTATTATTTAGAAAGGCACAGGAAAGAATCTACTCAAATAGCCTATGGCGCATATACGAATAAGGTCTCAAGCACAAAGGTATTGGAAAAGTTCAATATAAAAAAAGATGAATATATTCTTTATGTAAGCAGATTGGAGCCGGATAATAATGCACACGTTCTTGTTAAAGCCTTTGAAAAGGTTAAAACCGACAAGAAGTTAGTTATTGTAGGAGATGCTCCTTACAGCACAGAGTATATAAAGTCTCTAAAGTCCACAACTGATCCAAGGATAATTTTTACAGGCTATGTTTACGGGGAGGGTTACAGAGAGTTTCAGAGCCATGCTTATTTGTATGTTCATGGAAATGAAGTAGGAGGCACCAACCCTGCTTTGCTGGAAGCAATGGGCTTTGGGAATTGCGTGTTGGCCGTTGATGTGCCTTACAACGTGGAAGTAGTTGGTGACGCTGGGATACCTTTTAGCAAACATGGAGATGACCTGACCAATAAGTTACAAGATCTAATCGACAATCCAGCAAAAAGAAAAGCCTTTCAGAAAAGAGCTGTTGAAAGAATTAAGAAGTATTATTCATGGGAGGATGTAACAGATAAGTACGAGATGTTGTTCAAGAAAGTGACCAACATGCGCAGAGCGCAGAGCGTAAAGCTCAAGGCTCAAAGCTGAAAGGACAGGACTTTTACCCATTTCAGCTCAAGGCTGTTTTGGGTAATTTCTCAATCCACAGATTACGCAGATTACGCAGATTAGAAAAAAATGAAGGATGAGAGAACTTACAAAATAATTGGGGCAGCAATCGAGGTACACAGGGAGCTTGGATGTGGCTTTTTGGAGGCGGTATACCAAGAGGCGCTGGGGAGGGAGTTTAGTTCCCAGAGGATACCTTTCAAACCTCAACCGGTTGTGCAGATATTTTATAAAGGAAGTTCCTTGGATAAAACATATCAACCTGATTTCGTGTGTTACGATGAAGTAATCGTGGAAATTAAAGCGCTGAGCGAACTGTCTGGGATTGAAGAGGCCCAGCTTATTAACTACTTGAAAGCAACCGATCTAAACATAGGTCTCCTGATCAACTTTGGAACAAAATCGCTTGAACACAAGAGGTTCATTTACACCAATAAATCCGTGTAATCTGCGTAATCTGCGGATACATTTCAGCTCAAGGCCCCGGTTAAATGAAGCCAAGAAATTTCTTTGCTTGGTTTTGTTTCTATGAGCCGCACCAACGTGGAAGATGGCACAACCTGATCGATTTAACGGGGTAAACAGTTTTGGGTAAAAAACACAAAGAGTGCTCGCTATCGCGAAAATTACCTGCTTAAGATATCATGGGTTCCGATTGTTCGAAAAAGTATTGTATTTCCAGAGAATTCGAAGGTGAAGCGATAGTTCATGGTTATTGAACCCTCCCATCGATCTTTTGTCCCTTGGATTCGCTTCACCCTGAGTGAGGGGTGTGACACATTGTTAAGTAGCAGAGACAGCTTTTCATCAAAGGTTTTTTGAATCTCTTTTGGTAGTGCCTTATATTCTTTTTTGAATTTCCTGGTGAATTGATAGCCATCTATTTTTTTAACCATTTAATCCCCTTCTCGGCCGTCTTGAATCTTGGTGATAATTGGCGTTTCTTGATTTCTTTATCTGCATCGGCCTCCATTTTCTGCCACTCTTTCGTCCAGTACCAGCCCTGCGAGGGATCAATAAGTTTTCTGGGTTTTAGGACAACGTTACCTTCTTCTACGTCGACTTGAACGTAGTCACCCTTGTCGATGCCAAGTGTCTGCATAATCTTCTTGGGTATGCGAATCTGCCCTTGAGGACTTATTTTCATTATGTCAGGCATAGGACCTCCTTTAAACTATTAAGCAGTTAAGCTAATAAACAAATCTTAAGCGATATATTTTTTTAAGTCAAGCAGAATTTGGGATTTTTTTCTTGGTCTGTTGGGTATCGGGCAAAAGGTGGGAAAGTTTGGGCCACAGACGTTTTACCGATTTCAGCTCAAGGCCCCGGTTAAATAGAAAGACGAAATCATTTAACCCCAGTTAAATAATGACAAGAACAATTTAACGGGGCAGGCGGGGTAAACACTTTTGGGTAAAAAATGCCGGGAGGCTGGGAGGCTTACAGGAAGAGACAACCGCCTTGGGGATCCCATGCCTTACGCTAAGGGAAAATACGGAACGACCCATTACCGTTGAGATGGGGACCAATACCGTAGCCGGTAATAAGAAGAAAGATATTCTCAATTGCTATCGACAAATAGTGGAAAACGGGAAGCCAGGATCAGCTATCCCGCCCAAATGGGACGGCAAGGCAGCGGAAAGAATTGTGGATGTATTGATGGTAGTTTAGCCGCAGACCCACCCCAGTACGATCTAAAAGACCTACTGGGCAGGCGCAGACAGCGCCGGACTTTTTACCCATTTCCGCTCAAAGCAGTTTTGGGTAAAAAATACTGGGAGGCCATGAAGCCGGGAAGCGGACCATTATATGAGGGCCTTCCAATTGTATTGCTCAAGGCCATGGGCTTTGGGAATTGCGTGCTGGCAGTTGATGTGCCTTACAACGTGGAAGTAGTTGGTGACGCTGGGATACCTTTTAGCAAACATGGAGATGACCTGACTAACAAATTGCAGGATTTAATTGATAATCCAGCAAAAAGAAAAAATCTTCAAAAAAGAGCTGTTGAAAGAATAAAAAAGTGTTACTCTTGGGAGGATGTAACAGATAAGTACGAGATGTTGTTCAAGAAAGTGACCAACATGCGCAGAGCGCAGAGCGTAAAGCTCAAGGCTCAAAGCTGAAAGGGCAGGACTTTTACCCATTTCAGCTCAAGGCTGTTTTGGGTAAAAAGTATGACTGTGTTCCAATTTCTGGTGGCACCATGGACACTATGGACCTGATCGGGGAAGGCAAAATCCAGCGATATTTTCGGTCGACAAAAAAACTGAATGTCCCTAACCTTGTATCCCATGTCACCCAGAGAGCAGCTGGAAAAGAACCATCGTTCTTGGAAGACAGTGATTATCTGACCATGTTGGGGCTTGTGAAAGAGATCGCCGAGAATTACTCGCTAAGAATATTTGCCTTTTGTCTCATGCCGAACCACGTTCATCTACTTTTCAGCCCCAGGGAGCCGAACCTTTATGATGCCATGCGGGACTTATTTTCCAGATATGCAATGCGATTCAACAGGAAATATGAAAGAAAAGGCCATTTGTTTGGCGGACCGTACAGGCAATCCGTATGTCTGGACGACAGCTATCTTCTGGCTGCTTCACTCTATATACATCAGAACCCCGTAAGGGCTGGTCTGGCGACAGACCCTCTGAATTACCGCTGGTCGTCATGCAGATTATATTGTAAAGACGGCGCCCCGAAATCTTTCATAGATTCTGCTTTCATTTTGAAGTTGCTCCCCAAAGGCGAAGTTTCAAGAAAAGAAAGATACCGGCGCTTGCTGAAACAGGGGGGCGAGTTGGAAACAGGAGAAGTCTTGGAACAGGAAGATGCCATAGAACGTTTCCGCTCAAAGCTTACATCCATGTTTCCTTCACTTTTTAAGCGGCTTGCCAGGAAAAAGCAGATTGCCCGATTTTCGGGCATAGATTTATTAGATATAGAAGAGTTGGAAAAGCAGATTGAAGCCATGAGGACTGGCCAATTCCCAGACAAACCTGAAAGCAAGAAAGCTAAGAAACATCTCATAGAACAACTTATTGCCCGTGGCTACAAGCGTGCGGAGATCGCGGAACGACTCGGCGTTTCCAGAAAAACCGTTTACAACATCCTGAAATCCCCGACATGAAAATACATCTTGGTCTATTTACCCAATTCAGCCCAAAGCAGTTTTGGGTAAAAAAAGAGTTAACCGCAGCCCCGACGGTCTCAACGCTCACAACGATTATGACAATCCCAACGACTTTACCCAATTCAGCTCAAGGCTATTTTGGGTAAATTCCCTTTACTCTTTTTTTCGCTACGGCCTGCCTGTGCTGGTGTCTGATATCCCAGCAAACAAAGAAGTGGCATTGCCTGAAGAACGATACTTACGCACAGAATTGAGGGATTGAGGAATTGGGAGAAGAGATGGGCAAGGTTATTTGGTAATAGTTCACCGCCCGCTTCGCTCAAGACTCAGAGGACGCAGAGGTTGTTTTCTTTTGCCGTCCTCTCAACGGCAAAGGAAAAATTATCTTCCCTCTGCGCCCTTTGCGTCTCTGCGGTGAGCCATTGGTAAAGACCAGGGGTCGCGTCTACACTCTTGACAGAAATATAACCGGACCTGATAGCCGAGCAGACAATTGAGGTTTATAGGAAAGTGCAAAGTGCATAGCGCAAAGGGCATAGTGGGAGGCTGGGAAGCGAGGAGGCGAGGAGGCTGGGGGGCTGGGAGGGAAAAACGGCTTGCGTCACGATTATAGTTCTGCAGCATCTATCCAGTCTTCTAGTGCGACATTTAAATATAGGTTTCTTGCTTTCAATTGGGCCAAAAAGTCCCATGGGTTCCACTTCAATTCACGACAAACTTCCATTTGGCTCAACTCGCCGCGGGTGTATTTTGTCAATAGTCGGTCTTGTTTGTCTGCGGAGAACCCTTTCTTTAGAACCTCACGCAAATAGGCTGAACGGTCCAACTTTGATTCTTGAACAAATTGGTCGATTTCCTTTAAAAGATCTTCAGGTATTCTTATGGTTGTCGGCTTTGCCATCCTTTTCCTCCATCAGCGAGACCAGTGCGTCCGCGATGATCTCAGGTGAATATCTTCCAATTTTCCCGAGCTTTTCGAGAGAATCGCGAGCCTTCTTGAATGATATCTTTTGCAATCTAAACAATTCAACAACAATTTTAGGGGTGATGATAAACAGGACTTTCAAAAACCTTGCAGCCTTGATAGCCTTGCCGTCATCTGTTGCAAGGAGTGCCCTCTTCAGCTTTATCGACAATAACAATGCATCTTGTTCCCCCTGGTGAAGTGATATAGGCGTGGTGAATCCGGCGCTGCCAGGTCTTTTAACTTTTATCGCTCCCCTTGAGGTTAAATCTGAAATCAAGGCTGCATCCGGATAGTTTCTTATTAAATCTTCTGATGCCACCTCGACTGTCACGGTTTTTGGCACAATGACCTCAAACAAGTCGCAAACAATCTCAAGCAAGCTACATTTGGCCAATAAAATCAGCGCGCTACTGTCAGCTACCATTCGGGCCATTGGTTATAACGCCTATCGTACACAATTTATAAAAAACGTATACAAAAAATACCAGATTGTCAAGAGCTAATTGAAGCTCCCTGCAGCTTGCTCTCCGAGGCGTAGGCTCAACGAGCCGGAAGCTGCGGGGAATGCGCTCGCTTTTGCGGTTCAGGAACTGAAGGCCCGCCCTGTGTAATATCTTCTCGACGGGTTTTGTATTGATATCATCTACGTGTCAAACTTTCTTCGATTTGCCGATATTGTGGATTTTTTATTACACAGGGTAAAGCAAAAATCGGTTCAGTTTGCTGAAGATGAAATAATATAGCTGTTTTGCCGCTTACAAGCTTATCAGTTCATTGGCTTAACAGCTTTTATAAGGGATTGAGAGATTGCGGAATTCTGGAATTGAGGTATTTGCAAAGAGACGGTAAGATTTTATGCTGAGAGAACATGGCAATCTGATGGTCCAGGCACACAGGCTGCTGGACATCTGCCTGACAACCGCAGCCTTTATCGGGGCCTATTTTATCAAAAAGCACCTCCTTCCTGCCCCTTTCCGCGGTCTGAGCATCGCGCCTAATTACTACATTGTCCTGCTGCTAATCATCATCATCTGGTATGTGTGCTTTGGCCTGCTGGATCTGTACGCCTCTTACAGAAGGCAGAGCCCTGGTCAGATATTTAGGAACATGATCAAGGCGGTGTCCATTGGCATGCTCGTCCTGATCCTGTGTATGTATATCTTCAAGATAACGGATGTGAGCCGGATTATGCTTGGCATCTTCTTCCTGCTTGATATCGGGCTGCTTGCCCTGAGCAAGGGGCTTGTCTACAGGATTTTGACTCACTACCGGCAAAAGGGGTTTAATTTTCGTAATATCCTGATCATTGGCAGCAGGCAAAGGGCCAGGGATGTGATCAGCGCTATTGGGGATCATCTGGGCTCGGGGTATAAGGTCCTGGGCTCTTTGGATTTGGATCAAAGCGACATCAATAAAGAGGTAAAAGACGGTATCAAGGTGATTGGAACGATTGACCACCTGGGAAAAATCTTATTGGAACAGGTTGTGGATGAATTGATTTTTGCCATGCCTTTAAAGAAAATAGAGAACGCGGATAAATATATTGCTTTAGCCGAGGAGATTGGCGTGTCAGTCCGCATCGTCCCGGACTGGCAGATCCACAAACTTATGTACAAGCCGGAGATCGCTTCCATCCAGTTTGAGGAGTTCCTGGGCCTTCCCACCTTGGCCCTGACCACCACCCCCCGAAAGCCTGTTGATCTGTTGATTAAGAGCGCATTTGATTATGTGGCCGGCGCTATAGGGTTTGTCCTGGTTTTGCCGCTGCTGCTGGTCATTGCCCTCAGCATCAAGATGACCTCAAAGGGGCCGGTCTTCTTCAAACAGGAAAGGTGCGGCCTCAACGGCCGGCGTTTCCAATTGTACAAGTTCCGGACCATGGTGGAAAACGCAGAGGCCCTACAGGAAACCTTGAAGTCACAAAATGAGATGAAGGGGCCGGTTTTTAAGATCACGAATGACCCGCGCATCACTCCAGTGGGCAAGATCTTGCGCAAGTTAAGTCTGGACGAGCTACCCCAGATCATCAATGTCTTAAAAGGCGAGATGAGCCTGGTGGGTCCTCGCCCGCCCATACCATCTGAGGTGGAAGAATATGACCCCTGGCAAAGACGAAGGCTTTCCATGAAACCCGGTATCACCTGCATCTGGCAGGTAAGCGGAAGAAACAAGATAGATTTTGCCGAATGGATGAAGATGGATTTGGAATATATAGACAAGTGGTCCCTCTGGCTGGATTTTAAGTTGCTGCTGAAAACAATTCCGGCGGTCTTGATGGCAACAGGGAAGTAGGGAGGCGAGGAGGCTGGGAGACCTTCTATCGGTTTTTTAGCGAGGAGCTTTAGTCATGGCGATTAATAAACAAGAGGTAAGCATCCTGGTGGTCGATGATGATAAGGAACTGGCCGATGGGCTGGTCGATTATTTGTCGGGCCTGGGCTATTTTGTGGCGGCCGCCTACAGTGGACAAGAAGGTCTCAAAAAGTTTGAAAACGGGGCCTTCCAACTGGTGATCACTGATCTCAAGATGCCGGACATGGACGGTATGGCGCTTTTGGAGGCAGTGAAGACACAGGATAACCAAGCCGTTGTCATCGTGATCACCGGCTATGGCACGGTTGAATCAGCGGTTAAGGCCATTAAAAAGGGGGCCTATGACTTTATCAACAAGCCTGTGGAGATGCAGTCATTGGAGGTGGTTATTAATCGAGCCCTGGAAAGACATGAGCTGTCCAAGCAGTTGAGTGTCTTCAAGGGGCTGACCCTGGCCCTGATCATATCTGTGCCGTTGTGGCTCATCCTGGGGATCTTGTTTGCCCTGGTGTGGAAATAGGGTCCGCAGATTACACGGATTACACAGAAGACAAATGATATGGCGAACGTTTGCATACGGTATAAATCTGCGTAATCTGCGAAATCTGTGGATAGAAATCTGTGGATAGGATGGTTTTATCTAAGGAAGAACAGTTGCTACTGGCCCTTGCCCGAATGGCGCCGTTTGAACAGGATGCCCGGACCATCCAAGGGCTGCTAAAGGATTCTTTAGACTGGTCCAGCATCATGGAAATGGCTGATTTTCACGGTATAGCTCCTTTGATGTATTGGCATTTGAAACAAGACATAGATAACTCAACAGTTCAGGGGGCAAGAAATGAACGATTGCCCGCAGCGAACCAGATGAATGCTGTGATCCCTTTTCAGGTAAGAAACGATTTGAGGCGGGCCTATGATCAAAACCTGGTCAGAAATAAAATCTTATTCAGTGAACTAAAAAAGATACTCACCGGCCTGAATGCGCAAGGGATCCAGGTCATCGTGCTCAAGGGGGCCTTATTTGCCAGGATGTTATATGGTGACCCGGCCCTGCGAAGGATGAGTGATATTGATATACTGGTCAAACCAGCGGACTTTGACAAGGTCGCTGCGTACCTGGTGAATGCCGGGTATGCCAGATCATCTTCTGTGGAGCACCTTGTGCGGGAAAGGCGTTATCACCATACGCACTTTGTGAAAGGGGCGATCCTGATAGAGGTTCACAAGGGCCTGGCCCAGCCAAGGCGTTTTAAAATCAATCTCGATCATATGTGGAAGCGCTCAATCCGGATCAAAATCGACGGCGTGGATGCCCTGAGATTGTCTAATGAGGACACGGTTCTCCATCTTTGTCTGCACATGGCCTATCACAAATTCCTGATCTACCTGTTCTGGTGGACAGACCTGTATGAATTCATCAAGAAGTTTGCAGCAGATATTGATTGGCGCTATGTTGTAGAGAAGGCCATTGAACAACGGATCAAGACGTCGGTCTATTTTTCTCTCTACTTTGTTAAAAGAATAATGAAAGCCGAGATTCCTGCCTTTGTATTTAAAAGCCTGGCGGTCAGTTCTCTGAGAAAAAAGATCATCTTTTTGTTCCTGGACGAAAACAAATTAAATTTATATAAGTTTGCCGGAAAGCCCAGAGGCTATCAACTTGCCTTGGAGTTCTTTCTGATAGACAGGATCGAGAACCAGTTGGTCTTTTCCGTGGAGTTTGTGCTGAGATCATTGGAGCTTTGCTTCTATAAATGGATTCCACAGATTACGCGGATTAGACAGATTAAATGGATTAGATGAGTGTTTTTTTAATAATCTGTGAGAATCTGTGAGAATCTGTGGAGTTTTCTTCATATGGATTTTGAAAGAAGTTTGAGAGCAATTTGTGGAGATCGATGACATTCATGATGAAAGAGAATCGGGTTTTTAAGCAGGCAGCCGGGTTTAGTTTTATTGAGGTTGATAACGGCTGTATCCTGTATCGTGATGCAGATATGATGGCCCATAGCCTGAACCAGACCGCCTCTTTTGTCTGGGCCTTATGCGATGGACGGCATACTGTGCATGAAATCGCCGATGCATTAAAGACGGCCTTTGATGTTAAAGGGGTGGATGTGTTAAAGGTTGTCGAAGATATTGTCGAGGCCTTTTTAAGAAAACATCTTATTGAACAGGGGTGAAATTCTGGACTTTGTCCCAACATGCCATGAGTGCATGTGAATGACATAAGTCGATTGCCCATAGAAGGCATATGATCCATGAGTTGTAGAAACTCCAAAACCTTAAGCTATCAAATATTCTCACAAAAGGTCTCTATAAAGATGGATGCTCCTGACCTGTATGTTGAGATTGAACATCTTTTCCCGCGTAAATTATTCTCGAATTCGAATACATTGGCTGATATGTCTTATTCTGTTAAGAGCCTTCTGAAAAGGGGCTCAACAGGCGGCAGGACCTATTCTGTTTACGAAGGCCGGAACCAGGTCTTCAGCAGTGATAACAGATCCCATATCCCTGTCTATCTTGAGTGGGCTGTGACGTGCGCGATGCTCAAAAGGCATTTAAACCATTATTATCAAATCCACTCGGGGGGGGTGGTCAAGGAGGGCAGGGCAGTGATATTCGCTGGAACATCTGGCACGGGAAAGACGACCCTTTCTTTGGCCCTCCTTTTAAAAGGGTTTAAAATTCTTTCAGATGATGTTAATCTAATAGATCATGATTTGATGACGATCATTCCCTATCCCCGAAACCTCATCCTGAAGGAAGGGACAGAGGATCTGTTGCCCGGGATCGCGCGTTTCAAAAACAGCGCAAGCCCGTATTTTCGGAGGGAGAAAAAAATATGGTATCTTGACCCATCTTCAATCGGGGACAAATGGGAAACTGAAGGGGTAAAATTAGGGCAGGTGATTATATTAGAACGGACGAATTCCAGGCAGACGGATATCGCCCCTATGGGCAAGGTGGAGTCGGTCATGGCATTCATGAAAAACGTCATGAATATCGATCAGTTTGGAGAAAAGGGGATTCGATTTCTTGTTGAACTGTTAAGCAATGTTCCTGTTTATCGCCTAAGTGGAAACAATCTCAGAAAGGCCTTGGGGATCGTGACCGGGCTGATGGGCAGCAGGGAGTGAAGAGTAGGCAGTAGGGAGTGAAGAGTAAGCAGTAGGGAGTAGGGAGTAAGCAGTAGGGAGTAGGGAGTAAGCAGTAGGGAGTAGGGAGTAGGCAGTAGGGAGTAGAGAGTAAGCACCATACGGAGTGAAGTGACAAAGGGGGGTATTAAGATGAAAAAGAAAGAAGATGGCGTAAAGAATGAAGTTCAGGGAAAGAATGGCCTTGATATCCTGGATGAGATTGATGTATCAAAAAGGGATTTTATCAAAAGGCTGGTCATGACCACGGCCTTTGCGATTCCTGCGATCCAGTCTTTTTCATTAGCCGAGGCTAAGAGGTGGTGTAAGCCATCCCCTGCTTATCCCACGGGTTCGGATGGTTGGGGGGTTCCCGGAGATGGGCGTTAGAATGACATTAAAAAGGTCGTCTGTCATCATGCTGTTGGTCCTGGTTGTCCTTGCAGGCTGCGGCCGCGAGCATCATGATGACGTAAAAATTGTTGCCAGGGTCAATGACCGAGATATCACGGCAAAAGAGTTCACGAATGCCCTGGGGCAATCGTATAAACAAGGGGTTGCGCCCTTGACAGAGGCCGAGAAGGGAGACGTGCTGGATCAGTTGATTAAGGAAGCATTGTTGATCCAGGAGGCGAAAAGGCGCAACCTGGATCAACAAGAGGATTTCAGAAGGACGATCGAGACATACTGGAAACAGACCCTGATAAGAAACCTCCTCGAAGAGGTGGGAGAAGAGCTCCGTGACAACATCTATGTTTCAAAAGAGGATATTGCTGATTTTAAAAAGGAGCTGGGTGCGGCCGAGGCCTCCATGTCGGAAAAAGAGATAGAGAAGGAGATCTTTGAAAGGAAAAAGACAGAGGCGCTCAAGCGATGGATAGAACAGTTAGAGGCCCGCGCTGCCATAAAGATCAACCGGGAAGACCTCGAGGCGATTGGAAAATGATAAGTCGTAGGAGGTAAGAAGCAGGCATGGCAAAGGACAGAAATTATAGACGCAAGAAATATTTCATTGACAAGGACTTCCAGACCAGATTTGCTCTCAGGTTTTGCGCGATATTGATCCTTGGCGCCATGCTCTCAACAGGCATCCTTCTTGTCTTTACCTCAGATACTCTTACGACCTCATTCGAGAACGCCAGGATAAGCATCGAGAAGACCTCCCTGGGTATTCTGCCGGCCATCCTTTACACGAACGCGGTGACCGTGATCACCATTTCGCTTGCTGCCATTATCGTTTTCATATTCTTATCCCACAAGATAGCTGGTCCTTTTTACCGATTTCAAAAAACCTTTGAGGAGATCGGTGGCGGCAACCTCTCTTTGCGGATCGGGCTCAGGAAAAAGGATCAGTTCGTTGCGATCGCCGAAAAGATCAATCAAATGAACGAACAGCTTAATGATCGGGTCGTGCGTTTGAAGGAAAAGGCAGACCGGATTCGGTCTGAGGCGGATCAGGCATCTCCTGATTTAGAGGCCCTGCGCCGTGAGACGGAAGCGCTCCAGAGGATACTGGAGGAGTTTAAGACAGTAAGCAGTAAGCAGTAGGCAGTAGGCAGTAGGCAGTAGGCAGTAGGGAGTAGGGAGTAGGGAGTAGGCAGTAGGGAGTAGGCAGTAGGGAGTAGGGAGTAGGCAGTAGGCAGTAGGGAGTAGGGAGTAGGGAGTAGGGAGTAGGCAGTAGGCAGTAGGGAGTAGGGAGTAGGCAGTAGGGAGTAGGGAGTAGGGAGTAGGGAGTAGGCAGTAGGGAGTAGGGAGTAGGCAGTAGGCAGTAGGGAGTAGGGAGTAGGCAGTAGGCAGTAGGGAGTAGGGAGTAGGCAGTAGGCAGTAGGGAGTAGGGAGTAGGGAGTAGGCAGTAGGGAGTAGGGAGTAGGGAGTAGGCAGTAGGGAGTAGGCAGTAGGCAGTAGGGAGTAGGGAGTAGGCAGTAGGGAGTAGGGAGTAGGCAGTAGGGAGTAGGCGTATGCAGCGAGATAGAAGTGGTTATAAGGGTTATCGCGATTTGAAGGTTTACAAATTAGGCTATCAGCTTGCGTTGGATATCCACGAAGTTACAAAAGCCTTTCCAAAAGAAGAAAAGTACGCCTTAACCGACCAAATTAGACGATCATCTCGAAGCATACCGGCAAACATGGCTGAAGCATGGAAAAAGCGGCGCTACGAGAAAGCCTTTATAAATAAACTGGTTGACTGCGCTGGCGAAGCAGGTGAAACCGAGGTTTGGTTAAACTTTTCCAAGGATTTTGGATACTTGAATGAGGATAAGTATCAGGATTTTATGAATAGATATGATGAAGTGAACAGGATGCTTTATGGAATGATTGATAAAGCGAATAAATTTTGCTCCTGATCTCTGAGCAAAGTCCTGACATGTGACTTCCAGCCTTTACTCTCATCACAACCCACTCCTTACTGCTTACTGCCTACTGCCTACTGCTTACTGCCTACTGCTTACTTTCTTTTAAGGTGTTTGTCCACATACCGGGCCAGGGTTTCGGCCACTTTTGACGGTGGGCGAATGATAAAATAGTGGTCAATGATGGCATGGGCCAGTTCATGGGCCAGGACCCCTTCGGTCACGGTTTCAAGCGAGATGTAAACTGTTTTTAGTTTGTGAAAATAAAACGCGATATAGTCGGTATGAACAGAAGGAAGATTATACTGGGGTGTTAGGTCAGCATAAACACGATCGATCTCATCTTGATGGGTATAAACCATAATTTTTATTTTGGATTTACAATTATACATATCAAGCAGGGCCTGGACATTTTCAAAGATATCGTCAATCTTTTTTCCTAACCTTTCTATAATCGAACCGCTTTCTCTCCCACCAAACAGCCCCAAAAAACCACCCCTGCGCCCCACCCTTAGCTTTTGATCCAACGTCTTCAAATCCGCTTCACTTTGATAATAGACCACTGTCCTTTTGGTGACAAAGTGCATCCACCCTGAGGGTGCGCCTGCCTGGGCATTGCCGGCCAGATTGCGTGCAGAGGCGCTGTCATCACACCAGGCGGCAACATGAAATGTCCCGAGCAACATGATCAGCACGGCCACAGATAAGTGAGTGAAATATTTCATAAAATCTTACGGTGAAGCCTCTCCGCCCTCCCGGGCGGGGGTTCTGCCTGACGGCAGCGCTTCGCGTCCGGGGAGCAGGCCGGTCACAGTTACTCTGTGAGTCTCCAGAGAAATCTTGTAAGAGAGGCTATACCTGCACTTTTGCAGTATTGATATCACAATTCAGCATGGCAGTGCAAGGAACCCGCCGGCATGACCGTACATGAGCCAGGTGGGGAAGTTTGGATGAAATTTCTTGACTTTTGCGTTGTAATTATGACAATGTTACGGTAACTTAAGTAAGTAACGTTTAAATTAAAAGCGCTGTATTTTTTAAGGACATATTATGTTCATTATTGGAAATTTTCTGCGTGCACTCGCCACTGTTTTAAACTACGCTTTAGTCCTCTATATGTGGATCGTGATTGCGCGGGCCGTGCTTTCCTGGGTCAGCCCTGATCCGTATAACCCCATTGTACGGTTTATCCACAATGTGACCGAACCGGTGCTGTACCGCGTGCGGAGATGGCTTCCCTTCGGGTACACTGGTATTGATTTTTCACCTTTAATCGTGTTGTTCATTATTATGTTTTTACGGATGTTTATCGTAGACAGCTTGATGAGATTGGCCGCGACGTTGTTGTAACCACTCAAAAAAGGGGGCGCACCATGAAGATGACACCTTTGGATATTCAGCAACAGCAATTCCGCTTACGTTTCCGCGGCTTTGATGTGCGGGAAGTCGACAGCTTCCTAGAGCGGGTCGCTGAGGAATTCGAAGCCCTGGTACGGAACAATGAAAGTCAGCAGGAGGAGATTCAAAGGCTGAGACTGGAGATCCAGGAGTTTAGGGATCGAGAAAGGGCCTTTAAGGACGCTATGCTCAATGCCCAGAAGGTGCTCAATGACATGAGGGTCAATGCCGAAAAGGAGGCCGAACTCATCATCGCTGAAGCAGAGATGAAGGGTGAAAAGATATTGACCACAGCCCATAACCGGCTTGCCCAGCTCCACGAAGACATCTCAGAGCTGAAAAGGCAACGGATGCAACTCGAAGTTGAACTCGGGACGATCCTTGATGCCCATAGAAAACTTCTGGATATGAGCATAGAAGCCATGGACGTCGAAGAGACGTCTGAAAAAAAGTTGAAATATCTGGGGACATAAGGGGGAGAATCTCATGGCCAAGATTGACGCTTTTTTCAAATTAATGAACGATCAAGGGGGGTCAGACCTCCACCTCATTGCAGGTCAGCCCCCCATGCTCCGGATTACCGGGGATATAGAGAGAGTGAAGTACAAGGTCCTGGACAATGATGATCTCAGAAGCATGCTGTATGAGATTACGCCCGAAGACAAGATCAAGATATTTGAAGAGACCGGGGATGTGGATTTTGGTTATGAGATTCCCGGCCTTGCGCGCTATCGGGCGAATTTTTTTATGCAAAAAAACGGTATAGGGGCGGTCTTTCGAGAAATTCCCAGCGAAATCATGACGGTGGAGCAGTTGGGTCTGCCGCCTGTGGTAGCCAAGCTGGCCTCGCTGCCCCGGGGCTTGGTGCTGGTCACTGGCCCGACAGGGAGTGGCAAATCCACAACACTGGCGGCGATTATTGACGAGGCGAACAGGACCCGAAAAGATCACATTATTACGGTTGAAGATCCCATTGAATTTGTTCACAAAAGCCAAAGCTGTGTGGTGAATCACAGAGAGGTGGGCACTCACACCAAGTCCTTTTCAACCGCCTTGCGCGGGGCGCTTCGTGAAGACCCGGACATTATCCTGGTGGGGGAGATGCGAGACCTTGAGACCATCTCCCTGGCTGTTGAGGCAGCCTCCACCGGACATCTTGTCTTTGGGACCCTGCATACCACCAGTGCTCACAAGACCGTGGACCGCGTGATTGAGGTCTTTCCGGCCGATCAGCAGGAACAGATACGATCCACTCTGGCGGACGGGATCAGGGCTGTAATAGCCCAGGTCCTTTTCAAGCGGGTCGATAAAAAGGGACGCTGCGCAGCCCTGGAAATCATGATTGCCACACCTGCGATACGGAACCTGATCCGGGAGGCCAAGACCTATCAGATCCCCTCCATGATACAAACAGGTAAAAAATACGGGATGCAGCTCTTGGACGATGCGATTATGGGTTTGCTGAATAAAGGTTGGATCAGTCCCGAGGAGGCCTACATCAAGGCCAATGACAAGAGCAAGTTCCGACCCCTGTTGAAGACGCCTCCCACGGATTTTACTGAGGCGTAGGGTCGGGTCATTCTTAATTTCATTTTCAGTTTTGCGTTACGGGAGAAAACGCCATGAAAAAACAAGAGATAGACCACATCCTGACCAGGATGCTTGACTCCCACAAGAACGTGTCCGACCTGAACATAACCGTGGGTAAGCCATTTCAGGTAGAAAGTGCCGGCGCTTTGACCCGGGTTGACATGGAGCCCCCTTTTGATGAACTCACGCCCTTTCAAACCGAAATCTTTGCCCTGAACCTCATTAACAAGGACAGGCGTCTGACCGAGATCCTCCTGAATGAAGGCTCATGCGATCTGTCGTATCAACTCCCTGGCAAGGCCCGTTTTCGGGTCAATGTTTTTTCTCAGAGGGGTAATTATTCCATTGTCTTGCGAAAACTCGAGACCAAAATCCCCACCATTAAGGAACTGGATCTGCCTGAGGCCTTCTCAAAGATGGTGGGGGAGAAAAACGGCATTATCCTGGTGACCGGGGCCACAGGCAGCGGTAAATCGACCTCGCTTGCAGCCGTCCTCAATGAAATCAATGAAACAAAATCGGTTCACGTGGTCACCCTGGAGGACCCCGTAGAATTTCAGCATCCCCACAAGAAAGCGACATTTAATCAGCGGGAGATGGGCACTGACTTTGATACCTTTGCCAATGGGTTGCGTGCGGCCCTCAGACAGGCCCCCAAGGTGATCCTCGTGGGCGAGATGCGTGACAGGGAAACCGTGGAGATTGGGTTGAGTGCGGCCGAGACCGGCCACTTGGTTATGAGTACCCTCCACACAGTGGATGCAGGCCAGACGATCAATCGCATCCTGGGCATGTTCGGTATTGAAGAGGAGAACCAGATTCGTATTCGATTGGCTGACACCATCCGGTGGATTGCCTGCCAGAGGCTCCTTCCCAAGGTGGGCGGTGGCCGTGTGGCCGCCTTTGAGATCATGGGGACAAACCTCAGGGTGCAAGATACGATCCTCCACGGCGAGTCTGAGGGGAAAACCTTTTATGAGATCATTGAGGCCGGTGAGGCCTTTGGGATGATGACCTTTGATAAGTGCATCATAAGGCTTTACGAGAAAGGCCTCATCACCGAGGAGACCGCGATGGCCTATGCCTCACGCAAAGGGGTGGTTGGCCGGGGTATCGACCGGGTAAAGAGTTCCCGCGGAGAAAAAACAACCGATATTGAGGATCTGGAAGTCGATTCAGATTATGGACGCAACAAGCGCTAATTGCAGTATCTCGGAATTTCTACAACCTATTGACATTATAGCTATTTATTTATCCTATTGCAACCTCGATCAGGGAATGATGGAATGATGGAACAGTGGGCACGAAGTGAAGCTTTGCGCTATGATG
>Ga0180301_10000531_pt1 | contig 29443 bp, 32 predicted proteins | sample GuaBasSediGuay16_FD_121797 | JGI IMG/M metagenome (GOLD analysis project Ga0180301, IMG submission 121797) | Subseafloor sediment microbial communities from Guaymas Basin, Gulf of California, Mexico - Guay16, Core 4569-2, 12-15 cm | ecosystem: Environmental > Aquatic > Marine > Hydrothermal... | reverse complement strand
GAGAAGATCAACCTTTCCGGTCAGGATGTAATCTCCCTTCTCGACTGAAACATCAATCTCAGTCTCGATGATTCGATCGAACTCTGAGCGATTTTGCTTGAAATAGTTTATCACCTGAAAAAGGGCTTCTTCCTTTTGCTTTGGGCCTATAGGACGTAAACCCCGTGTGAGAAGATTCTGATAGTTGAGTTGAAATAGGTCCTGGATGCGAGATTCGTTGAGAGTATCTGCCTTACCGTCCATTGCCCAGCGGTGAATCTCTTCAATGGTCTGATGGACAAGACTGCCGAAGAAATATTCAGCGGATCGGGCGGGAGTGAACTGGTAAAACCTAAAAAACTCATATTGCCTAGGGCATGTCTCGTAGACCTTGAGATCGCTCGTAAAGCTGAAGGTCTTTCTAAGGGGCATCCGGTGGCGAAGACGGAAAAAGAGGGACTTGAGTAGGTTTTGCTGTACGTATGGCCACTGGGGCAGCCCCTGCCATATGGGATTGAAATATGGCTTCGGTTGGTCTGTAGTGGTTAGGGCCAAGACTTTCTCTGCCCTTGAAAAGGCCACATAATGCAGCCTCATGCGGTCAAATCCTGTGACCCGGGTTGGCGGTTCAAATCGAGGTCTCTTATAGAATGGACCCAAGACGCGATCTACATCCTTGGGAGATGACAACTGCACAGCTAAAGAACCGACAGCAACGACCGGAAATTCGAGGCCCTTTGCCTGGTGGATGGTCATCACCTGGACATATCCTTTGGGCATGGGCTCGTCAGGATCTTCATATTCATTAATCCCTCCTTCGTAAAGCAAACGCAAGAAGCTGTGAAAGAAGTGGAACCGTAAAGGTTCCCGGTTTTTAGCGGTAATGACCGTATAATGATAGTATGTCTGGAAAACATTCAGGAGCTGGGAAAAGATGGCCAGATTGCGGGCACGGTTTTCGTTCTTTGTAAAGCTGACGAATGGATCATGGGCCAAAAACTGATAGAAATAATCAGCAAGACGGCGATTAAGGGTCTGCTTACCCTTTAGTTTGGCAATCTCCCACGCGTACTTCTGAAGGAGCTTTGCCAGTGGATCCGGGTCAGGATAGTTGCGGCCAAGTTCAAGTAAGCAATGATCCACGTAGGTGGCGAGCTCCCTAAGCCCACGTCCTGCCAGCTGGCCTCGGCCCTCTCCGTAGTAACCCAGGAGAATAGCAAAGCATGCCACCATATGGCAGATTTCTTCATTATCGAAGTAGGACCTGGCCCTCGGGCAAAAGGCCGGAATTCCTCTATCTGCCAGAGCTCTGAGATACGGGCCACTGTGCTCCTGTCTCACACTGTGAAGCAGAAGGGCGACTTGACTTTCATCTTCGATGACCTTGCTTTGTTTGAGGAAGGCCACCAGTTGCGCCAAGCGGTGTGCCTCATCTTCTTTGTTTTGTCCCCAGATTGAGAACAAGGCGGGATAATCAGGAAAGGAACCTTCGGGGTCTGGCCTTATTTTTTTATCAAACCGGAATTTTTTTTCACCCCTGGAATCGGTCCAATCCCAGGATCTCATGAATTTATCATAGCCCTCTATGATATCCTTATGTGAGCGGTAATTCACTGAGAGAGTAACGATATGGCAGTTTTCAAAGCGACTGGGGAACTCAAGAATATTCCGGACTGTTCCGCCACGAAATCGATATAGGGCCTGGTCTTCATCACCTACAACAGCGATGTTGCTTCCCTCTTCGGCAAGGCGGAGGAGCATTTGCTCCTGGATGTAGTTTGTATCCTGGTACTCATCGACCATCACATAGCGGATTTTGTTCTTGATCTCGGGTCCTACCTCCGGATGCTCGAGGAGCTGCAGAAAGATCTTCTGCTGGTGGGCAAAGTCGATTCGATTGGTCCCAAAGAGTTTTTCAAGGTATGTCTCATAACTTGTGCCGATGGACCGAACAAAAAGATCTTCAGAGGATTGCAGAACGGCAGGCTCTATCAGTTCTTCAGTAATCTTGTTGAAAAAGTTGCGTACCCCTTCGATGGCCGTCCAGCGGGTTTTCCATCGTCCGAGATACTTTCCATTGTCCTGCGTGCCTATGATTTCGCTGAAACGATCAAAGATGAAAAGCAATTGCGTGAGTTCATCAAGAACTTCATAGTTGTTCCCAAGGGGGGTATGATGTCTGTAGCGCTGTAACAAGGAATTCGCAATTCCGTGGATGGTACCCACGTTGAGTGAAGATAGATTCGCTTCATATCTCAGCTTTCTTGCGAGAAGACAAAGCCGGTCCCGCAATTCAAAGGCCGCTTTTTCAGTGAAGGTGCAAAGTAGTACGCCTTCAGGGGTGGCGCGGTCTTGGAGCAATATGTTCAGGGTACGGAGGACTAAGACCAAAGTTTTGCCCGAGCCTGGTCCGGCGATTACAAGAAGGGGACCATCTGTATGGGCAATCGCCTCACGCTGGGACTCATTGAGTTCAGGGAATTCTCTTAGAATGGCATCTGCCACACCACTCACAGGAGACCCTCCTCTCGAAAGCTGAATACCCTGTCGTCTGAAACAATGAGATGGTCATATACTTTTACATGGAGTGTTGACGCTGCAAGCACAAGGGCTCTGGTGAGGGTCTTGTCATGTTCTGAAGGACTGACATCTCCATTTGTATGGTTGTGAGCAAAAACAAGGATTGCCGCGCCCTTACGAAGTGCAGCTTCTATAACTCGACGGGGATAGACCGCAGCACGGTCAACGGTCCCTTCCTCTAACCTTTCTACACCACCTCTTAGGAGTTTGTAGCCAGAGTCAAGATAGGCGACTTCAAAAACCTCATCTTTGAGCCCGCCTAAACGCGAGCGCCAGAAGTCGTAAAGCATTTCGGAAGATGCCAGAGAGTGTTCCGATTCTGCTTTCTGTTGAAGGTAAAGGTTGGCAGCTTCACGCATGATGCGAAAGGCCACAGGGGCAACAGATCCTATCCCCGGAATGGTACGAAGCTCTTCAAGAGGCGCATCGAAAATGCCCTTCAGATTTTCAAAGCGGGCCAGTAGAGCTTTGGCTGGTTGCTTTACATCTTTCCTGGGAATAGCCAGAGTAAGTAGGAGCTCTACTACTTCGTGGTCCGCCATGCCAGCAAAGCCGCTCCTGATGAAGCGTTCTCGAAGACGCTGCCGATGACCGTGATAATGAGGAACGTGGGAATTCATTGGCTAAGACCCTCCTGATTTCCCAGTATCACAAAAGCTGGCACATCGGCGACGGCGGCGTAAAGGGCAAAATCAGCGGCCCGAAATGCAACCGGATCAGGCCAGATGGTACGGAGATGGCAGTCTTCTTCCAGAAGTCGGGCCATACTGGCACCATGATTCCCGGGCTCAACGGTCCGCAACACCCCCCACTGGTCGGCTGACTGATCAACCCGCATGCTGCACCTCCCTGCGAGCGGTTTTGGGTAAGGATTAAATTGTCCTGTTTCTTAATGATTTGGGACGATTTTTTATCAGGAACGAACGACAATGTAAAGGGCAAAGCCCCGACTTAACCTGCATTATAACACGACAAATGTGACAGATATGGTCCCACTTACCGTTGAAGCAGAGGACACGTAAAGAGGTGTGTAAAAACGTTACACATTCTCGTGGTCAATTCCTTACGAATTGGGACTTTTCGTTACACTCAACACCTGCATGTCTTATGACAGAGAAGACCGTGGGTTTTCCGGCATCGGTACTGGGACAGGAAAAACAAGGAATGGGTGGAAAGCGCCTATAAGGAGAGAAAACGAATCGGCGAATCCTGGGTCACCAGAACAGGAGCACAACCGAGATTTACTTGCACTCGATCGGCGAAGCTGAACGTGAGGCTATGAAGATTTTTGACCGAGAAATAACAAATTCTCACACAGAAAGAAAAAAGGACTCGGACAGAATTCCCTAAGTCCCTGATATTATTTGGCACGCCCGGCCCGACTCGAACGGGCGACCTACGGATTCGAAGTCCGGCGCTCTATCCAGCTGAGCTACGGGCGCAACAGGCTGATGGGGTGAGTGAAGGGACTTGAACCCTCGACCACCGGGGCCACAACCCGGTGCTCTACCGACTGAGCTACACTCACCATAGTAAAACAAAAATAAAATAGCACACGATCAAACAGTTTTCAAGGGCTTTCACCGTGACATTTAAACTTATGATTGACGGTAAAATCAATCTCTTGTATATCCTTATTTGTTTCAGAGATATCGAGTCTTCCATTACACCACTGAGGTGTCTCCTTGAGTGCATTTTACATATTCGTCATTCGGGCCATCCTGGGCGCCCTTTTTGCCGTCCTCCTGACACGATTTTTTTATCCCAGGGCCACCATCGTCGGCATCATAGCGGTTGCCATTTGCTTGGTTGGCCTAGCCTACATCACAGAGTATTCTCGCAAAAGAAAAGGGGGACCACAAGGAAGGACTGATCGTTGAGGCAGATTATTCTGGGCACAGCAGGCCACATTGACCATGGCAAGACCAGTCTGATCAAAGCCATCACTGGCATAGACACGGACCGCCTGAAGGAGGAAAAACGCCGAGGGATTACTATAGAGTTAGGCTTTGCCTGGCTGGATCTCCCCGGGGGCCAGCGCGTGGGCATTGTGGATGTGCCGGGCCACGAAAAATTTGTCAAGAATATGGTGGCAGGCGCCACTGGGATTGACCTTGTGGCCTTGATTATTGCGGCTGACGAGGGGGTCATGCCTCAGACACAGGAACATCTGGATATCTGTACCCTGCTAAACGTAAAGCATGGTCTTGTCGTCTTGAGCAAGATTGACATCGTGGATAAGGAATGGCTGGAGATGGTTCAGGAGGATATTGAGGGATTTCTCAAGGGGACTTTCTTGGAAGGCGCCCCTATTGTTCCGGTTTCTTCTGTTACCGGTCAGGGACTACCTGAATTTCTTGAGGTTTTGGAAACTTTGTGCAAAGCAATTCCAGAACGCACATCCAGCGGGTTGTTCCGCCTACCCGTTGACCGTGTCTTTACGATGAAAGGCTTTGGCACGGTCGTTACTGGGAGCCTGGTGTCAGGGGAGGTCCGGGTGGGCGAAACGGTGATGATCTATCCTTCAGGTATCCAAGCAAAGGTTCGCGGGATCCAGGTCCACGGTCAGGCAGTCGACAAGGCCACAGCCGGCATGAGAACGGCTATAAACTTTCAGGGCCTTGACCGGAGTGCTATTGTCAAGGGAGATGTCCTGGGAGGCGTGAATACCTTGAAATCCAGCTACATGATAGATACCGTCCTGGCGTATCTTCCCTCCAACGAAAAGCCCCTCAAGAACCGCACCAAGGTTCGATTTCACACCGGTACAAGCGAGATAATGGGTCACGCCATCCTCTTAGACCACCAGGAGCTCACGCCAGGTGAGACAGCGATTGTCCAGTTCCGGGTCGAGACTCCTGTGGCGGTCGTCAAAGATGATCGGTTTGTAATCAGAAGCTATTCACCCGTGAGGACCATAGGGGGTGGCCAGATACTGAACCCGGTTCCAAGAAAACACAAGGGATTCAAAAAATCGCTCGTGCTTGAGCTTAAACGCTTGGCTGAAAGTCCCGCCAAGGAGGTCATTACCTATCATGTAAAAGAGGCCGGCATTTCGGGCGTTCCTTTTTCTGAATTGAGACTGATGACAAACCTTTCTGCAAAGGATCTCGAACAGCATCTTCAACACCTCCTTTCACAAAAGGCGATCGTCCAGATAGACCGGGAAAATCGTATATTCATTCATGGTTCTATTTTTGAAGGGCTTTGCCAGAAGGCCATCAAGATCTTGGAAAACTATCACAAAGACCATCCGCTAAAAACGGGAATTCCTAAGGAGAGATTAAAGTCGAAGCTCGCCCCTTCATTGAGCACCAAGCTTTTCAATCTCTTGGTTCAGGATCTGACCAAGAACACTGCTGTGATACAGGAAAAAGAGGTGATACGCCTTTCTGGACACAGGGTCGCCTTGGAGGCTGATCAGAAGGATATTAGACACAGGATTGAACAAACCTATCTTCAGAGCGGGCTTCAACCGCCGTATTTCAGGGAGTTAGCGGCATCCGTTGGGCAAGATTTGGGTTATACGAAGGAGATCTTGATGCACATGCTGGAGAAGGGGACCCTCCTAAAGGTCAAGGAAGACCTCTATTTTCATAGACAAGTCATAGAGGATTTGAAGAACAGGCTGGTATCCTATTTGAAAGCCAATGGCGAGATTACCACGCCACAGTTTAAGGAGATGACAGGGGTGTCCCGTAAGTATACGATTCCACTTATCGAGTATTTCGATACCACGAGGGTCACCATTCGGGTCGGGGATATCCGAAGACTCCGAGAGGGATAATATGACAAGAGACCACGATAAGGGAAAAGCCTCTGAACAAGAACAAGAATCAGCGAACCAGCTCGTTGATTTTAAGCGGTTCCTAACAGTGCGAGTCATTGGAGGGATTATCTTTGCCGTGATGGTGCTGTGGGGATTTTGGATCTTTGTAAGCTTGTTTGACCGGCCTGAGAAGTTGCCTGAAACTGAGGTCAAGAAGGACGAGCCAACTCAAGGGGTTAAAGAGATCATTACGGGAACTCACTCCCCAGCGGTGCCTTCGGGCCATGAGGCCGGTCCAGTCGTTCCAAGTGTCATCACTCGACCCAAGCCAAAGGCCAAGGGGGTTGCCTTTGTGGAGGCGACCATCTCGGTTCTAGACCATGAATTAAATGAGCGATTCTGGGGGTGGCGGCGTAATGACATCTTGAGATTTACAGATAATGTGGAAAACATGCAACTCGGCGTGCTTGAGGTTGTTCGCCGGGCCAGCGTTACTTTGGCTGAGAGAATTTCGCGACACGGGCCCACAGATGTGATTGACAAGAACCTGGAAAATGCCATGAACTGGTTTATGATAAAGCCAGACCGTTACTGGCTTCCCTCGCCCGAGGCCAAGTACAACGATGGCTTGAAGGAGCTGCGAGCCTATGCCCAAAAACTTCAAAGAGGAGAAGCACGTTTTTACACCCGACCCGATAATCTGATTCCACTCCTTGTTAGCTTCGCGGAGCTGTTGGGGAGTTGCGATGAAAACCTGGTTAAGACCAAGGAAGAAGACGGATCCCCGGTTACCTGGTTTCATGTTGATGATTACTTTTATTATGCCAAAGGGGTAGCAAAGGCCATGGGCAAGATATTGCATGCCGTGGAAGATGACTTTTCAGAGGTCCTGAAAGCGCGCCACGGAGTCGACCTTCTTGAACATGCAATTCATGCTTGTCATATAGCTGCTGAGCTCGACCCATGGCTTGTTACAGATGCAGCCCTAGACGGGATCCTGGCCAACCATAGAGCCAATATGGCCGCACCCATCAGCCATGCCCGTTACTACCTTGGTGTCGTAATAAAGACACTGTCCACCTGATTATCCACCCCCGACATTTTTATTTAAACACCGGCGGTACCACATAGCTTTCATGGAGGCCGTGGATAGGCCTTAAGGTAAGAGTCCAACCTGTCCGTGTCTGTCCCTTTATTAATAAGGGCAACTACGCGGTTCCCGAAACAATACTGACCAGAACGGAGATGCCCAAAACCATCAAGACAATGCCCCAGGCCTTAAGGGTGTTATCGGTTGCCTTGAGCCACCAGTCGGTGATCTTTTTCAAGTATTGTCGTGGCCCGAACAGAAACACAAGTCCCTTTAACAAAGATAGGAGCCCAAGAATCACAATGAATGTCACCTGGGAGCTTGAGGAGGCCGAGAGCAATAGGAATACGCCTACAACAATAGCCACCGGGCTCAACATCCTGGGGTCCTTTGTTTTCAATCTGTTGTAATAGTTTTCTCTTGAGACCTGAGTTGCAAAGACCATTAATGTACCAAACATGATCCAAAAGACACCCACGGCAAACAAAAACCATACCATTTGAGGCCTCCTCTTTGAGCATTTTCGCGCACTGCCAGGATATTGCAACGCACCAAAGATGTCAAACTGAAAGCACATCGGTTTACTGGCTGCAGTGCCGTCCAACATTTAGTTTTGAGGGTTGTAGCGGGGGCTGGACAGCGAAGGAATTGTAGGCAATTCTCCGTGAAAGTCTTTTTGATGCTGGTTCAGTTCATCCAACTGACAACGAGAAACTGACACCACGCGACTTCACATGGTATGGAGGCCCAGATTTTTTTACTCATCCGTTTTTTGCTTTTCTAAGATGAGTAAACCGACTAAATAGTGACCTTTGAATGGTCCTTGGTCTTGCTTGGTGATATGCTTTATCTCTGTTTTTAGCTTTTCAGCTGGCGAGGACAGGTCGTCAGTGCGGTATTTCATGTTCAATATATCCCCGACCTTTAGGTGTTTCAAGACATCGGAATCCTCCCTTACCAATAGACACATACCTTTTGACGATATGTTCCATATTTTAAACTGGTAAAGAAAAGCCATATCCTCTGTTCGAAATTCTACACTATGATACTCTCCTACCTCAGTTCTGGGCTCAGATCTTTTTTCTATAGGGCTGTCTGTCATAATATATTCTTTCCTTGTTTTTTTCTTGTCCATGTCTTTAGCTAGGTATAGATGGGGTATATCGCACCTTTAGTTCGCTGAAATGAAGGTTTTCGCCAGGAGCCTTCGGTTCCTTCAAAACACAAAACCCCGCTTCTTTGCGAGAAACGGGGTTAATGGTCGATCAGTTCATAGTGCCCCCCGGTAGGGATTAATGTGTCATTGAGCAATCTATATGAAAATATCATAAAATCTAATGGTTGGTCAAGGATATTTATGGCTTATGAAATTCGAACATTTTTTGACCGGCTTGCTCCCAGCCACGCGAAGTGCTACTGTAAGGCAGAACCCGCCTTTTAGGCGGGGTCAAGGGAAACGATCTAACATGATATTTTTCTTTTTTAAACCAGATGGCATGCATGTCTCGACCTTGGACTGTACGTACAAAGTCAACCTGAAAATACGGTACGGCTGCTCAGAAAATACAGGATTCACCTTATTTACTTTTCAGCCCACCTTACTAAATGGGGAGGTTACATTGCCTATTTTGACGTGCGACGGCTCTCTGCAGGATGTTGTGATGAGCGGTTTAAGATCCCAACTTGTTTCGTTGACGATTTCGCTTAATGTGTTAAATTAGAACTCAGGCAGAAAAGGAAACACTTTCATGTTTGTTCTTGGATTACAGGGAAGTCCCCGCACAAAGGGTAATACCAATATTTTCCTTTCGACGTTTCTCGCCGAGGCCGAAAGACTCGGTGCCCATACACAGCATTTGGATGTGGCCTGCATGAATATCTCGCCTTGCCAGGAATGTGGGGTTTGCGAAGAAGAGAGTTTTTGTCCCATTGACGATGACATGCAGCAGATTTACCCTCTGCTTCGTCAGGCAGACATCATTGTGATGGCCACGCCTATATTTTTTTACGGCCCTACCGCCCAGATGAAAACCCTTATTGATCGATCTCAAATACTGTGGGCAAGGAGATATGTGCACAAGCTCATTGATCCAGGTCGAATGTGGCGGCGTGGTTTTCTAATGTCCTTGGGCGCCACAAAGGGAAAAAACCTTTTTGAAGGTGTGAGCCTCACGGCCAAATACTTCTTTGATGCGGTTGGGGCGAGTTTTGATGGCAGCCTCACCTATAGACAAATCGAGAAGCCAGGAGAGATAGCAAAGCACTCCACGGCCCTCGCCGACACAAAGAAAAAGGCCAGAACCCTCGTGACACCCTTTCTCAATAGAAAGAAGATCCTTTTTGTTTGTACAGAAGATGCCTGCCGAAGCCAGATGGCGAGCGCTTTTGTCCAGTACCATGCTGGGGATAAGATTGAAGTTGAAAGCGCAGGGCGTGCACCAGCACAAGAGATCAATCCACGCATGGAAGAAGTTATGAGGGAAAAGGGTATGGACATGGCTTTTCGCAAACCAAAATCGATTGAGGAAGCTGTCCGCTATGGAAAACCAGAGTTGATCATATCCATGGGCTGTGAAGAGGCGTGTTCCTACTTTCCTGGTGTGCCAAAGGAAGAGTGGGACTTGCCGAACCCTTTTGGAAAGTCCATTGAGTTTATGCGCCAGATCAGAAACGATATTGAAGAAAGGGTAAGCAAACTTATAAGAAGAGAGATTGGAAGAGATCAGGGTGCATAGAGCAAAGAGTAAAGGGTCACACGTCTCATATCTGGGAGTGGGTAATTCAGCACGGAAAGGAGGTTAAAAGTTGTGGATCAGTATGTATGTTTAGTTTGTGGCTATGTGTATGATCCGGCAGAGGGAGATCCAGATAATGGTATCGAACCGGGAACAAAATTTGAAGAACTGCCTGATGATTGGATCTGTCCTGTGTGCGGGGCAACAAAGGACCAGTTTGAAAGGGAAGGGTAAGCCACAACAAAACTGAAACGGGTGGCTTTAGGGAGGAGATTATCATGAGCGAGGAAGTAAAGATATATACGACCCCCACGTGACCCTATTGCAAAATGGCAAAGGAGTTCCTTTCGAAAAAAGGGGTACCATATACGACGTATGATGTGACCAAAGACAAGGAAGCGCTGGAGGAAATGAAAAAGATCTCTGGCGGTGCCCTCCGGGTGCCCGTGATATCGGTATGCAACGAGGTGATGGTGGGCTTTGACCGTGAGCGTCTTGAACAGGCCCTGAGGTGCCTTAGCCAGACCACGGAAATTTGAACGCGAGTTATGGGCTGGGAACATTCATGGATGGGGAGACGATTTTCCTCATCCAAAAGGTGAAAGCTGATCAATTGGAAATTAACAAAGAAGGCGAGATCGGAGGTACATCAGGGGTCTCCAGTCATAAGTAGAGTAAAAAGAGGTTGGAGGAGTCATGGCCAATGTAACCATCTATTTGACAGCGGGATGCCCTTTTTGCACCAAGGCCAAATCGTTCTTGACAGAGAGGGAAATCAGTTTTCAAGAAATTGAGGCCCCACCAGGATCAAAAGCGTGGAGGGAAATGAGGGAGAAAACCGGTAGTGGTTCTCTTCCCCAAATCCTGGTCGGGGACAAACCAATAGGGGGATATAGTGATCTGGTCAATCTGGAGGCCACCGGTGAGTTAAATAAAAGACTGGGGATAGGAGGGCCAGGGCCGGTTTCTTCCCTCTACGATCTCATCATCATCGGTGGGGGGCCGGCTGGCCTGAGTGCTGCTATTTATGCGGCCCGAAAGGTCCTCAAGACCCTCATTGTTAGCAAAGATATTGGAGGGCAGGTGGCCTGGACCTATGATGTGGATAACTACCTTGGTTTTAGCCAGGTGGAGACAGCTGATCTGATCTCAAAGTTTGATGAGCATGTGGACAAGTATGGCCTGGAAAAGCTGGTCGGGGTTGAGGTTAAGGCGCTGGAATTGACCGGAAAAATAAAGAAGGTCATGACAACTGATGGGAAGGCGTATCTTACCAAGACTCTGATCATCGCCACCGGGAAGCGTCCCCGGCCGCTCAATGTGCCTGGGGAAAAGGCATTGATCGGCATGGGTGTGGCTTATTGTTCCACCTGCGATGCCCCCTTATTTGCAGATCTTGACGTGGCAGTGGCAGGGGGTGGGAACTCGGCCCTCGAGGCAGCTATCGACCTCATGAAGGTGGCCCGGAAGGTGTACTTGGTTTCTTTGACGCCGCTCACCGGCGATGAGATACTTCAAGACAAGGTGATGAGTGGGCCCAAGGCGGAGATTTTCACCGAGTACAAGATCCTCCGGATTATAGGGGATTCGGCCGTTGAGGGGATGGAGATGGAGTCATTAAAAACAGGGGAGGTCAGGACTCTCAATGTGCAGGGCGTCTTTGTAGAGATTGGGTTATTGCCCAACTCTGAGCTGGTTATCGACACCTTAGAAACAAATCGTATAGGAGAGATTGTCATTGACGCCAGGTGCCGCACAGGTGTTGCCGGGGTTTTTGCCTGCGGGGATGTGACGGATGTCCCATTCAAACAGGTCATTGTTGCGGCCGGCGAAGGGGCCAAGGCGGCCCTGTCAGCCTATGATTACATCATCAATCAGAGATAAATAAGTAGGTATTGTGTCGGTGAAAAAAACAAAACTGTCATAAAAGGAAGAAGAGATGAAACCCTTAGAGATAGTCAAAGACATTTATTGGTTGGGGGTTGTTGACTGGAACATCAGGGATATGCATGGTTATTCCACGCCGGATGGAACCACATACAACGCCTTTTTGATCGTGGATGAAGAGATTGCTTTGATTGATACCACAAAAAAGGACTTTGCCGATGAACTGATCGATCGTATCAGCCAGATCATGGATCCCAGAAAGATCGATTACGTCATCAGCAACCACACGGAGATGGATCATTCAGGTGGTCTGCCAAGGGTGATGCACAGAATCGGAGAGGATAAGCCCCTGTATTGTTCAAAGATGGGCTTCAAAAATCTTTCCCGTCATTTTCGCCAGAAATGGAATTACCAGCCTGTAGAAGATGGCGGAGAATTGAGCCTGGGCAAAAGGACACTTTCTTTTATAGAGACCAGGATGCTTCATTGGCCAGACAGTATGTTTACTTACGTGAAAGAGGAGCGACTCCTTTTTTCCAGCGATGCCTTTGGACAGCATTACGCGGGACCATCAAGATTTGATGATGAGATTGGCGAGGCGATTATGCCACATGCTGCAAAATATTTTGCCAATATCTTGCTTCCTTATGCTCCACGCATACTCAAACTGGTGGAGAAAGTAAAAAAGCTGGGTTTGGCCCTGGATATGATCTGTCCTGATCACGGCATCATCTGGCGAAAGGACACCTCCAAGATCATTAATGCCTATGTGGAGTGGAGCACGCAGAAACCCAAAAGAAAAGCTGTTGTGGTCTACGACACCATGTGGCACAGCACGGAAAAGATGGCCGAAGCTATTGTTGCAGGCCTTGGGGAAGAGGGCGTCGAGGCCAGACCGATGCACCTTCGAAGCTGTCACCGGAGCGATGTGATGGCAGAAGTCCTGGACGCAGGGGCGGTCGTGGTTGGTTCTCCAACCTTGAACAACGGCCTCTTTCCCACGGTCAGTGATTTCTTGACCTATATGAAGGGCCTTAGACCGAAAAACAAGATCGGCGCCGCCTTTGGATCCTATGGCTGGAGCGGTGAGGCGGTTAAATTGATCAACAAGGAACTGGAGGCGATGAAGTTTGAATTGATCGATCCTGGTGTAAAGATACAGTATGTCCCGGATGATCAGGGCATAGAAGCCTGCTACCAGATTGGCAAGAAGATAGCTCAGGCCCTTTCTGGTTAAAAGGATAGGCAAGGTGATGAAGAGACCAGTGATTGATCTTGGTGAATGCGTTGACTGTGAGGCATGTTTGGAGCTGTGCCCCACCGTTTTCAGATGGAACAATGCAGGCTACATCGAGGTGGTTGAACTTCCTGAGTACCCGGAGGAAGAGGTAGAGGAGGCCATTAAGAATTGCCCGGCCGACTGTATTACCTGGGAAGAAGCTTGAAGCGGATGAAGAGGTGTGTCCATGAAAAAAGTTGCTTTGTTTGCCTTTAACGGCGAACTCATGTGTTTTATCCACGTGCTTTTGAATGCCCTTGACATGAACGATAGGGGATATGAAGTCAAGATCGTCATTGAGGGATCAGCCACCAAGTTGGTCCCTGAACTGGCCAAAGAAGGTACCCCCATGTTTCGCCTTTATGAAAAGGCCAAAGGACTCGATCTGATCGATGGTGCCTGCAAGGCATGCTCCAACAAGATGGGTACTTTGGAGGCAGTCAGGGCCCAGGGGTTAAGGCTTTTGGATGAAATGAGTGGCCATCCCAGCATCGCCCGATATCGAGACGAAGGGTTTGAGGTCCTAACATTTTGAAGGCACAAGCCACCGCGTTCACCTGTGGCCCGTTAGGCCCGGTTGCTGGTTGCGAGTTGCACGGTGCGAGTTACTAAGGAGAGCATAATATTGTTTGCAATAAATCATGCAGAGCTGAGGCCACCCCATCGGGTTGGCAGCCTGATAAGCCTACGTTTAAGTCAGGCCCTGCCCCTGTAGGAAAAGTTTGGGAGGTGTGGAAGCCGGATTTGGCCTTCTAATGTCTATGAGACAGATAGGAGGTTTTCGCCAGGATATGGCTTTTTTGGCGGAGACTGTAAGATGCAGCAATAACTTAAAGGATGAGGTCACTGAAATATCCATACCTCTCGCAGATTGCACCGAAAACCCAGGATTTTTTGAAAGGAGGACAAAATGCCTTACGAAGCAAAAGACTATAGCAGCCTGCTTGGCATGGAAGGCTTCAGTGAAGCCTTGCTCAAGAATCATTTCACCCTCTATCAAGGCTATGTCGCCAATACCAATAAAGTCATGGACTTGCTTGACGAAATGCTAAAAGCCGATAAAGCTGGCACCCCTGAGTATGCTGAGCTGAAAAGGCGCCTTGGTTGGGAGTTCAGCGGTATGCGCCTCCACGAGTATTATTTTGACAACCTCGGCGGAGACGGCAATCTTGATACAGGAGGAAAACTTGCGCACAAAATTCACGAAGATTTCGGCAGCTATTTAAGCTGGGAAAAGGACTTTAAAGCGACTGGCGCCATGAGAGGCATTGGCTGGACAGTGCTCTACCAGGATGCTGTGACAGGACAACTGTTCAACCAGTGGATTAATGAGCATGATGTGGGCCACCCCGCAGGTTGCAGACCCATTTTGGTACTGGATTGCTTTGAACATGCCTTTATGTTGGATTATGAGCTCAAAAGAGCTGAATATATAGAGGCCTTTTTCAAGAACATTGACTGGAACGAGGCAGAGAAACGTTTGCTATAAGCCTACTACAAGTAAAGTGGACAGGTCGTCGTTTAGTGTTACGCCACAGAAGGCGAAGCAAAATGGATGCTGTAAAACGAGGCAGCCGAGACCTCAAACGCAAGGTCTTGGAGCCGCTCCGATCAGACAATTTTGATCAAAGATTGAACGAGTTGTGCGAACTGCCCGCTCGCCAGGTGATCAATCCCCTTTTTTCCTTCCTTTGCAGCAGTGATGAGCAAACAAAATGGCGGGCGATCACGGCCATGGGCACAGTCGTGGCAAATCTTGCCGAAAAGGACATGGAATCGGCCCGTGTGATCATAGGCCGACTCATGTGGAGCCTAAACGATGAGTCCGGCGGCATCGGCTGGGGTGCACCCGAGGCCATGGGTGAAATTATCGCTTCACATGAAGGTCTTGCAAAGGAATATGCCACTATCCTGATCTCTTATGTTCGGGAAGACGGAAACTTCCTAGAGTATGAACCGTTGCAGCGGGGTGCGGTGTGGGGGCTTGGAAGGGTGGCCCAGGCGAGACCCGATCTGGTGCAAGATGCCGTTCCTCATCTTCTTGCGTATCTTGAGTCCACAGATGCCACAGTCAGGGGCCTTGCAGCTTGGACGGTGGGTTTGCTTGGGGCTAAGGCAGCCCAATCACAGCTTGAAGCTCTTTTAGGGGATGACACAGAAATCCCATTATATCTGGATCGCAGGTTGGTCTTTTGCCGTGTGAGTAACCTGGCCAAAGAGGCCTTGGCTGGGGCAAATAAAAATCCCTATCCCTTCCTAAAAGGAAGCTAGACAAGCCTATTCCATCTTGACTGTAGCCCTCATGGCCTTGGCAAGTTCCTTGATTTCAGCCAGATCTTTGACCATCATGGCCCAACCGTACCAGTAAGCATAATCCGGGTTGACGTGGAAAAATGCCTGGTAGGTCCGCATCCTGTGCTTCATGTACATCTGGAAAAGGACTTGGTCTATGTAAGAACCACCGGTCTGCATGAAGTACAGGAAGTCTGGATAGGCAAAGGCGTAGTTCTCGGGTTTCTTGATGATGCCGTCCTGATATAGAGCAGCAACCGTCTCGATAGCTTCTGCCAAGAGGTGGTCGGTTTTCTGTATGATGGAGTCTCCCATGGCGAGTTGCTCTCGGGCATACGCTTCCGAGTGGCACTGCTTGCATCGGCCGATCATATTCTCGCGCTCTGTGTGCCAGGCTTCTTTGGTTAGGCGGGCAAGATCGACTGCCTTGATCACTTCCAGGCGAGCGGTGGGCTCTCCTGTCTCCGGATTCAGTACCCCAAGGGCCTTGAGGATGGTTACCCTGTCAGCAGCCCACTGCTTGTCTTCAGGAAGGGGCAGCCGCACGCCCAGGAAGCCCCAGGCGGTCTTGTTAGTGTGGTTACCGTCAGGCATGTGGCAGAACTGGCAAGTTGGTGCCGCGGCGTTTTCGGGCAGCTTGCCCTTTTCCTTCACAAAGTAACGGGTGCCGTGCTTTGAACTGCTCCACATCTCCCATTGCGGGTGATCATAACCCATATGGCACTGCTGGCAGGCCTTGGGGTCCAGGGCCTCTTTCTTGGAGAAGCTGTGCCTTGTGTGGCATTCGTCACATGAGTTGTTCTGGTAGCGGTAGCCTTTGTCGCGCTGCTCCTTTTTTTGGGCTTCGGACTTGATCCCCATGTTGTGGCAGCCGCCGCATCCCCTGCCTCCTTCCATCAACTCGTCGGGCTCAACATGGGTGATGGGAAGGGCGTTCATGGATGTCCAGCCAAAGTTGTGTTTGCCCTTTGCAAACTGGTCAAACGCTTCCTCGTGGCAATCGGCACACACGTGTTCGTCGGGGAGTTGAGCAAGATGAGCGTCTTTGGCCCCTGTGTGTCTGTCACCATGGCAGACCGAACACGTCACATCTTCCTTGCTGTGTTTGCCGGACTCCCAGTCGGCTACCTGCCCGGGGGAAATATCTCTATGACAGGTGATACAGGCCTCTTCAGATGCAAGTGCCAAGGCAGTAAAACAGATCATGGCGAGTGAGCATCCCAATGCGGAGATCCACTTTTTTTTCATAACGCACCTCCTTATGGTAAGTCAGAGCCTCTCTTTAACTCGCGTTACGAGAATTGTTTGCAAAGGTAAATGGAGGTGAAGCAGGTTGCAAGTCTTTTTTCTTCAAGTTCGTTAGGCTGCCAATCTTTCCTTTCTCAGGACCTCGCCCCTTTCACTGATCACAACCTTTTCCATGGGGATTTTCTTGCTTGCTCTCTCCATTGCCTTTTCGACGATCACGGGCAGGCCTTCGCAACAGGGCACATCTATCACAACGACTGTGATGCTCTTGATCTCTGCTGTAGTAAAGATCTCGGCAAACTTCTGGATGTACGCCTGTACATCATCAAATTTAGGACATCCCACCATAACGATTCTTCCTTTTAGAAAATCCTGATGGAAATTGGGATAGGCTACAGGTGTGCAGTCCGCCGCCACTAATAGATCCGCCCCTTTCAGAAATGGTGCAGTCGGCGGCACCAATCTGATCTGAACAGGCCAGTGGGAAAGGGCAGAAACAGGACTCTTTTGATGAATGACCGGCTCATTTGCCTCCTCGCAGGATGCAGGTGGGGCAAAGCTCTGGATCTGAGCTGATGGACATCCACAGGGCAAGGTAGCCTCTTCAGGACTTTCCTTTTGACCCTTTGAGCTCAAGTATTCTTCAACAGCCTCCTCATCAAATTCCTCAACTTCGCGTTCTACTATGGAGAGCGCCCCGGTTGGACATTCTCCTAAGCATGCCCCTAGCCCATCGCAGTATTTTTCTGCTACCAGTCTGGCCTTTCCATCAATGACCTGGATGGCTCCCTCTGCACAGGCGGGAACGCACTGGCCGCAGCCATCGCAATGTTCGTCGTCTATCTCAATGATCTTTCTGGTCACTTTCATTTTTTTGCTCCCAACAATACCTTCCGGGCCAATCGCTTGCCCGTATCCGTTAGACATGTTTTTTCAATGATCTTCGACAACCTGTCTCTTTCAATCTCCTTTTCCTTCTGGCGTTCTTCAAGATTAACAATGAGGTCGGCATCGTACAGAATCTTGAAGTTTATGGTCTCCTTATCCCGGGGGTGGTGGTGATGTCCGATAATGTCACAGACCTCATCTATGAGCGCTTCTCTTGCGCCCAATTTGGTCAGGATTCCCCTGGCAATGGGAGACCCTTCTTTTTCCTGATATCGGGCCGCTGTGCTATTGTATTTTCGCTCAGCTTCATGGATGCCGATATCGTGGAGATAGGCTGCACACAGGACCACCGCCGGGGTTCCTTGTTCCTCATTGACGATTTGTTCAGCGTATCGGGCTACATTGGCCGCATGGCCAATCCGTTTGAAATCTTGGCCAAAATAGCGCTTCATTTCAATGGCCACCCGGTTCTTCAAAAGATCATCTTTTTCGGCCAAGAGCTCTGGGGGTAAGCTCCCCAAACACTGCTCGGCATACTGACAGTAAGAGGCACAGCCAAAATCCAACTTTGGATTTAGAAACCTATGTCCACAATTTTTGCACCTGCGGGTGGTGTCGTCCTTGAAGAATTCGACTTCATGGCCACATTTCGGGCATTTGGCCTCAAAGATGGCCCCCTGTTTCCAGTAACGGCTGTCTTGTCCCGGGCATTTCATGATGCCTCCTTGTAAGAGATTAAACGAATTTGTACCCTATCCCAAAATAGCCTTCAGGTCCTGCTCTGGTGTGCTAATGGGCATGATATTAAAATTTTTCACCAAAACATCCAATACATTGGGTGTGATGAAAGCCGGTAGGCTGGGCCCCAGCCGGATATCTTTGATGCCCAGGTGAAAAAGAGTAAGCAAGATAGCCACAGCTTTCTGTTCATACCAGGAAAGGATGATGGATAGGGGCAGGTCATTCACCTCTACATTGAAGGCCTTGGAAAGGGCCACTGCAATCTGGATGGCTGAGTAGGCATCATTGCACTGGCCGATGTCCAGAAGCCTGGGAATTCCACCTATATCACCCAGATCCTTATCAAAAAAACGGAATTTGCCGCAGGCCAGGGTGAGAACCACACAGTCTTTAGGAACCATTTCCACGAATTGAGTGTAGTAATTCCGTCCTGGTTTTGCGCCGTCACATCCAGCCACCAGGAAGAAATGCCGGATGGCCCCGCTCTTGACTGCCTCGACTATTTTGTCGGCTGCACTCATCACCGCATGATGGCCAAAGCCGCACATGACATACCGGCCATTGGTATCCTCTGGAAACCCGGGCATCTTCAGGGCCTTTTCGATGATTGGAGCAAAGTTTTTGTCTCCTATGTGGGGGACTCCAGGCCAGGCCACAAGCCCAGTGGTGAAAATATGATCTTTGTATGATTCTTTTGGCTTCTGGATGCAGTTCGTGGTCATCAAAATGGCACCTGGAAATTTGCCAAACTCCTGTATCTGATTCTGCCAGGCGGTGCCGTAATGGCCGTAAAAATGGGGGTACTTCTTAAGCCCCGGATAACCGTGGCAGGGGAGCATCTCACCGTGGGTATACACATAAATTCCCTCCCCCTCGCTCTGTTTAAGGATTTCTTCCATATCTTTGAGGTCATGTCCGGAGACCAGGATGGCTTTACCCTTCTTGGCTCCGAGGGGAACCTTGGTAGGAACTGGATGGCCATAGGCTCCGGTATTGGCTGTATCCAGCAATTCCATAGCTCTCAGGTTGATTTCACCGCACTTGAGAACTAGCCCGACCCAGTCATCCAGGGTCAGATCCTTATTCAGGGTAGCGGCCAGGCCTTCATGGATAAAGGCGTAAACCTTGTCGTCCTCTTGACCTAGAATCTGGGCGTGGTCGGCGTATGCGCATACGCCCTTAATCCCGAACAGCAGGGTGTGTTGGAGGGAGAGGATATCTGGGTCGATGTCCGGGTCAGATTTTATCCCTACTGCCTCTCCCTGTTTGACCAGCCCTTCTAAAGTGGTTTCCGGTTTAAAGGAAGCAGGGCCCTCAGGAAAGTCCACCTTCCCCCCTGCCGCTTTGACCTTATCCTTGAGTTGTTCCCTGAGCTCCACACAGCGGTTGATAAGGAGGACGAACCGCTCTGGGTCAAAGTCCACATTGGTCAGTGTGGAAAAGGCGGCTTCGCAGGTAAATACGTTGACATCACGATCAGTTAAACTAACCTTTCGTCCCTCAACAGCAAAAAGGGATAGACCTTTCAGGGCATAGATCAACAAGTCCTGCAAGGCGGCTACATCGGGTTGTTTCCCACACACACCAATCTTGGTGCATCCTTGTCCCTTGGCTGTTTGTTCGCACTGGTAACAAAACATGGTTTTCCTCCTTTTTTGACCTCTTTAGAAGATATGACTATCTGATTTTAACTAAATAATATATAATAATCTTTATCCTTGCATTGACTTAAGTCAAAAAGAGCAATTTTCGTGGGTGAAGGTATGGCAGGCTTGAGTATCCCAGGCTTCCTAGATATGGCAAACCGGATACGCAATCCTTAAGATGGGTCTGGGTTTAGAGAAGACCGACGTGGGCATACCGTGTGATACGGGGACGATAGGTATTTTTATGCGGACAGCGCAAATAACACCATAACAGGTGAAAGCGATATGCGAAACTCACGCAATATCATTTCTGCCATCCCCCTTTTTAGCGGATTGTCTGAGGACCAGCTAAAGGACCTGACCCAGATCGCCCTTGATAAACATGTTGGTAAGGGACAGACTATCTTTTCAGAAGGGGATGAAGCTAATGGTTTTTATGTGGTTGTTGAGGGTCTGGTAAAGATTTTTAAGGTTTCGCTAGAGGGCAAAGAGCAGATTCTCCACATCCTCGGCCCCAGGGAACCATTTGGTGAGGTGCCGGTCTTTTCAGGTCAGGACTATCCGGCCCATGCCGAGGCTATTTCTGACAGTCACCTTTTTTTCTTTCCTAAGAATGCTTTTACGGACTTGATCAGGCAAAACCCCTCTTTGGCCCTGAGCATGCTGGCTGTCCTATCCATGAGGCTTCGTCAATTTACGGTTCAAGTGGAGCATCTTTCCTTAAGAGAAGTGCCTGGCCGGCTATCTGCATACTTGCTATATCTTTCTGGTGAAAAGGGTGGGGAGCGCTTTATTGACCTGAATATTTCCAAGGGGCAGCTTGCAAGCCTTTTGGGGACCATCCCTGAAACCCTTTCCCGCATACTTGCCAAGATGGCCAGGCAGGGGTTGATTCAAGTACACGGCTCCTGTATCAAGATATTGGACCGACTATCTCTGGAAGAGCTGGCTGCTGGCAAAAAGCCGTTCTCTTGACCGGGATATCCTCTATGAGGCACGTAGGCATGAGGCTGATCATCAGCAGATCAGCTTTCATCAGACAAGCACCACCTGGGTTTGGGCAACAAGCTTGTAAGGATATGGGAAGATTCCGGTCTATGTCCCCGCTTTGATAAGATTTTTTTGACCTTGAACACGAAACCCGCAACCTGCATTAAACCCATCTCTCCCTTCAGGGCACAGGCCTCTATGGACCGGTTGCCAATTGTGGTAAAGTCCCTAAGTTCCTACATGTCGCTCGCTGACCGATTCACGATTCCTTTGCAAGGTTGTTTCAGGTGCTAAAGCCAGCATACGATTAAGGGCCATCCGGGCATCTGTTTTTATCCCTTTGGGAACCGTGATGACATTGACCTGCCCAATATTTTCCAGGGCCCACAAGAGGTTTTTCACGTTGATCTTAGCCATATTAGGACACAAGGAATAGTGTAGGTCCAAGACGTTCTTGTCCGGGTTTTCCAAAGCCAACCGGTTGATCAGATTGATTTCAGTGCCCACGATAATCGTCGTGGATGGTAGCGCATTTTCCACGTATTTCACGATAAAGCTGGTGGAGCCGACTGCATCGGCCAGGGCAACCACCTCTTGGGTACATTCCGGATGGACAACGATCTTGGCATGGGGAAACCTCTCTCTCATTTTCAAGACGTGTTCCACCCGAAAGCGGGTATGGACCAGGCAATACCCATCCCACAGGACCACCTTAGCCTTTTTGATGCTTTCTGTCGTGTTGCCGCCTAAGGGTTCCTCTGGTTTCCAAACGATCATTTCTTCGGGGCGGATCCCCATCTGATTTCCGGTATTGCGCCCAAGGTGTAAGTCTGGAAAAAAGAAAACCTTCTCACGCTGGCTAAGTCCCCATCGAAAGGCTGCTGGCGCATTAGACGAAGTACAAACAGTGCCGCCGTGGCGGCCGCAGAAGGCCTTTAGATCGGCACCAGAGTTCATATAAACGATAGGCATAACTGACTCGGCAATAGAGGTGACCTCTCCCCAGGCCCTTTCCACAGTTTGTATATCTGCCATGTCGGCCATCCAGCAGCCAGCTTCAAGATCGGGTATCTGAACCGTCTGGTGGGGCTGAGAAAGAATTTCTGCACTTTCTGCCATGAAATGAACCCCGCAGAAGACAATGAACCGGGCACCCTTGTGTGCGGCCGCCTTTTGAGAGAGCCCAAAGGAATCCCCACGATAGTTGCCAAGATCCACGATCTCTTTTCGCTGATAATGGTGCGTCAGGATGAGAAGTTTTTCTCCCAACGCCTCTTTTATGGATAGGATCTGCTCTATGATCTCTTTATCATCTGGGTCATGTTGCATTTCATTTCACCTTAAGACGCTTTTCTCCGCAAAAAAACCAACAACCCAACCCGTATTTTTTGTGAATCCAGGCTTTGCCGGTTAATCCAGACTGCAGGTAAACTCATCACATTCCCGTTTTGCCAGAACATCAAATACGTAAAGGATCCTTTTTTCCTTTTCCAATCTCTTTTCCGGAACCTTTTCAAAGGTCAGATCCCCAATTTTCCCCAGAGCTTCATGTTTTGAGGGGATGGCTTCCAGCCCTTCAGCAATGACCCTGCCGGATTCTGTTTCCAGCACCTCCGCCTCCTCTCCGTTCGTTACCACTGCAAAGGGAACTGCGTAACTTTCAACAAGCCTTGCCGCAGCCAGTGTGGAGCGTTCCCGGCTTACCAGGGAACCAGGTCCAAAGATGATGATAGCAAAGGCCTTGCCGGCCATCCTAATGATAAAATCGACCCTGGAGGTTGCCCTGTCGCCGTCCACATTCAGTGGAATTTCGCGTCGTACCTCGATATCATCTTTTGAGTAGCCTTTTCTCTCGACCAGGAATCGTGCAATCTTTTGCCTGGCCCGCTCGTCATGGGTATCGGCGATGGCTTGTCCGGTGATGAAATCAACAGTTTCGCCTAATATGAGATGATGTGTGGACACGATATCCTTCCCTTTATCTCCTTTCCGTCACGAGTTCATCACCAGTCCGGAGAGGGGCCATGCACGCGTTGGTGATGGCTGCCGTCCCCGAGGACGTGACTCATGTTGCACTCCCTTCAGGATTCAGCAATGGCTGAAGCACCTCGCAATCCCTGCACATTTTCATCTTTTTATTCCAATCCCTTTGTACCGTTCCTTCACAGATGGTTCCATTGATAAACCAGCACAAATAACCAGCTTGAAATTCCCATGCCGGGCATCGTACCCTGTGTTTGCGGGGACATTTCTTTATGACCCAGCACGACTTCTGCCGCCTCACACCTCCTCGCTTTCTGGAAACCAGGAAGAGGACCTGCCGCTCAATATGGCCCGGCACCGATCGCCATCCCTGCTCGTAGCTGTGTATAGCCTTAACGGACGTTCCGAGCAGTTGAGCCATCTCCTTCTGCGTCTTGTTCAGTTTCTTACGAAAATATAAGAATTCTTTGCTGTCCACACGGAGTTCCAAGAACGTCTCATTTAAACGCCTACGCCTATAAAAAAGCTTGATTATTGATACCACATTGTGGTACTTGCGTCAAGAAGAAAAAATGTCCTCTCCCATCAGGGGATGGGAAATAATACGTAATGACACATAACCTGTAGATTGTTTCAGGGGAGTGCATTTGCGTTTTTTCCTGGTAGAAGGAAGGCTTGAGATAGGATATAATGACAGTAACAGGACCGAATCAATATGGGTGAAGAGAGTATAACACGGAAGAAGGAGCGCCTGATTCATCAACTGGGGGGTGTTGGTTCCCTGCTGATGGCTTTTTCTGGGGGCGTGGACAGCACGTTCCTGTTGGCCGTGGCCCATGAGATTCTTGGGGAAGGAGTGGTGGCAGCAACAGCGGTTTCTGAGATATATCCGGCACGTGAAAAGGATGCGGCTGTAAGATTTACCCGGGACAGAGATATTGAGCACATCGTTTTCCGGTCTGAAGAAACCAGCCATCCTGCCTTTGTATCCAACGGGCCGGATAGGTGCTACCATTGCAAAAGATTCCTTTTTCAGAAGCTTATTGAAATAGCAAAGGATAGAAGCATAAAACATGTGGCCCATGCAGCCAATGTGGATGACCTGGAAGATTATCGTCCAGGATTTCGAGCCGCCAGGGAAATGGGCGTTATGGCCCCTTTGTTGGAGGCCGGCTTGAGTAAGCAGGATATCCGCTTACTTTCAAAAGAGATGGGGCTTTCTCAGTGGGATAAACCGGCCATGGCCTGCCTCGCCACAAGAATACCCTATGGAAGTCCCATTACTGCTGAAAAGTTGAAAATGATTGAGGCGGCCGAGGCATTTCTTTTCGATCGGGGCGTTAGGCAATGTAGAGTAAGGCATCACGGATCTGTGGCAAGGATAGAGGTGGAAAGTCCAGGGATGAAAATGATCATGGGCGATGATTTCAGGGAAGGCATTGTGCGCAAGTTCAGAGAGATCGGTTTTTTGCATATTGCTGTAGATTTGGAAGGTTATATATCCGGGAGCATGAATCGAATGCTGGAAATTGAGTAATAATTCACCAAAAGAGGTTCGGATGAGGTAAGAATATTAAAATTAAATTTGTCCCAACCGAAGAGTTCTTCCTTTCCTCTTTCTGGAAAACACCAGCTCGGATCAGCGCTCACCATCCTCGGGTCTATGCCATCCCACAGATGGGCCCTCTGGATGATCCTTCCGTTTAACTGATAAGAACTCGCTTTTTGGTAGTATGGAAAAAAGTGTTATATGTCAACAAAAAGGGCAGCATAATATTGGGGGTTGGCTCTATGTCACACGAACTCCTCTATCTGGACAACACAACGAAGGGATGAAAATGGTCTTTTTACAGGATGTAAAGCAATTTCCTCCTTCCGAGGCGTAGGCCCTACAAGCCGGAGGCAGGGCGATATTTATGGCGTCTCACCTTAAAACAAGATCAACAATCTTTTTTAATTCATCGATCGTAATTATCTTCAGATCTTTTTTAATATCATCGGGAATATCTTTAAGATCTGCCTCGTTTTTGGCTGGGAAAACGCCTGTTTTTACCCCTGCCCGATGGGCGGCTAGAACTTTTTCTTTGATACCACCCACAGGAAGTATTCTGCCAGTCAAAGTCAATTCCCCAGTCAAAGCCGTATCTCTTCTGCACGGGCGGTTTGTTAATAATGAAATTAAGGCAATGGCGATAGTCAGCCCTGCTGAAGGCCCATCCTTGGGTATAGCCCCAGCAGGAACATGAATGTGTATATCATGCTCATCGAAGAAATTTTCCGGGATATTATATAAATTGGTATTACTTCGAATATAACTCATGGCGGCCTGAGCGGATTCTTTCATCACATCACCAAGAGAACCCGTCAAAATAAGACGATTTCTCCCTTTCATTTTTGTCGCTTCGATGAAGATAATCTCGCCCCCGGTCTCTGTCCATGCCAGACCGGTCGCGACACCTATTCTTTCCTTAGCTTCCGCGACTTCAAAATAAAATTTTCTAGGTCCAAGGAGGGTTTCCACAAGTTCCGGGGTGATTAGGTTTGTTTTTTCTTTCACGTCTCGGATTAAACGATCTCGGGCCATTTTTCGACAGATGGAAGCGATCTGCCTTTGCAGATTCCTTAATCCCGCTTCCCTGGTGTATTCCCGGATGATCTTGTACACGGCTTCCGAGGTGAATTGGAGGGAATGCTCTGAAAGACCCGCTTCCTCGATTTCTTTGGGAATTAAATATTTAAAGGCGATTTTCTCCTTTTCCTGCTCTGTATACCCCGAAAGCGTTAGGACCTCTAGTCGATCCAGCAATGGATCAGGTATAGGGTCAATGGTATTTGCAGTGGCGATAAACATAACCCTTGATAAATCAAAAGGCACATTCAGGTAATGGTCCATAAAATTGGTATTTTGCTCGGGGTCAAGGACTTCCAGTAGAGCTGAGGCCGGATCGCCCTTGAAATCCTGTCCGATCTTATCCAGCTCATCCAGCATAAAAACCGGATTTTTGGTTTCGATTCGTCTGATTTCCTGGATAATGCGGCCGGGCAGGGCCCCCACATAACTGCGGCGGTGTCCTCTAATCTCCGCTTCGTCTTTTATGCCAGCTAAAGAGATGCGAATAAATTTTCTGTGAAGACTCCGGGCAATGGACATCCCCAATGAAGTTTTTCCAGTCCCTGGTGGACCTACAAAACATAAAATGGGCCCTTTTGACTCCAATTGAGCCTTTTTCTTGGACAGGGCTTTCTGGACAGTTGACCTGATTTCATCTAATTTCAAGGGCTTGGCTAAGAAATGATAGGACCCCCTTTTCATTGCTTCTACTGCTGTGGGTACCGTGGCATAACCGGTAATGATGATGACTTCCGTGTTTGGGGCCTGGGCCTTGGCCTTTTCCAGGATCCCAATGCCATCCACCTTTTCCATTTTCAGATCGGTCAAAATGACATCGAAGCTGTTTTTCTCCAAAAGATTTAAGGCTTCAATCCCATTGGCCGCTGTAAGGACATGATAGCCTTCCTTTGTGAGAACATGCTCCAGATTCATTCTCGTCATTTTTTCATCATCCACTACCAGCATCTTATGCTTCCTGGACGTCTTTAATATTCTGACTGCCAGGTATTCTAAGATCCGATCTTTAATCTCAGATAGACCATAGTGCTCTTCATTAAGGATGGACTCGGCTGTCTTAATGTCTAGGTGGTCTTCTGTCATCCTGTTCCAAGGAAGGCTCACCAGATAGTCGATGTAATTGATCCCAATCGTGTACTCTGCGGTAGAAGCCCCCATCCTGGAAAGTCTTTCGATCTCCTTTAGGGCTACCTTCTCCACCGGTTCGGGCATGTTGGCGCGGCGTACCGTTTTCCTTAGTTCTTCTATCTCAGTAGGCAGCTCAGTCTCTTCGCCTTTTTTAAATATGCGCATGTTTTGACTCCTTCTTACAAGATTAACAAGATAAACCCATTCAAAACGATTCGCAACTGATTAGGTCATGAAATCAGATATCTAAAATTCATGTATTTGATGATATTGACCATCCTACGTGCCATGCCATCGACTAAGAATCCATCCCTTTTCATTGAAGCATCAAATATTTTTCCATATAGAGTCCCGACAAGGCCGGGCTTCAAACGCCCAAACCGAGATCGTAAATGCTCCATCTTCCCCCTTAAGTCAATATCATTAACCCCGTTCATTCATAAATTCTATCAGATTTTTTTATCATCCTACAAAATCAGACAGTTAGCAAAATTTTCTAAAATGCACTCTGTTTTTAACCATACGACCAAATACACCTGTAATTGACCTTTGACAGCTTTGTGAATTAGCGGGGCCAATTCTACCTTCCCTTTCTCTTTTCGCTATTACAATTCGCAACGCTCCATTTGGTTTTGCAACATAATATAACTGCCTGATATTTAAAGGTATATTTAAATTACCCCACAGCGTGTTGCATACTGTAACAGTCTTAACCCTTTTCCCTGCATTGCGCATAAAGCCATAATGCTAATAATATCAATAAGTTGTGTTGATCCTTGAATCAATGGCACAAGAGTTGCTGAACTGGAGAGGCGAATATCGGATGGCTCCAAAACAGTAAAAGACCAGCAACATCTGCATTGGGGCGATTTGGGCAACACACCATTGGAAAAATAACAGGAAAGGAAGGTGAATAGATATGTTTAGTCCCAAAAGATGGATCAATAAATTTGATAGATGGATGATGGCCATCACTTTTGCCGAAGCAGGAGAACAAAAGATGGCCCTGGATATCATGAATGAAAAACCAAGAAAGAAACGGGTATGCCTTAAAGTAAGGCAACGGTCCGAACAACGCCCGGTGCTGAGAGCATAAAATAAGGGGACTCTTCCACGACAAAGACAAAGAGGATAAAACGATGGGAAAGGTCTTATTAGCCATTGATGGTATTACCCCAGATAAAAAGGCATTCAGCTATGCGGTGCAGCTTTGCAAACGCATCAGGGCAGAGTTGAGCGTACTTCAGATTATCAGCCCGAAAAATTATGGCCAATATCTTAAAAAAGTACGGAAGCGGGCCCATCATGCGAAAAGGTATATTGAAGGATCCATGATTGCTGCCACCTTTGCTGAAGCTGGGGAACATAAAATGGCCCAAGACATAAAGGAACAAGCTTTAAAGAATATCAATCAATTGCTCCCCGAATCGGAGAAAGCCAGCGTTGACTATCACTTAACCATGAAGTCAGGCAACCCTGATAAAGAGGTTATCAATTATGTAGATAGCCATCGGGATATTGTTTTGACCATTTATGATGCCCCGAAGGAAGGGGGCAATAAGAAAGCCATTGCCAGGGAAAAGAGGACCGTGCCCAGGGCAATAAGACAGAACCTTTCCACTCCCCTTGTGGTTATGAAAGGCTAAAAATCGCTAAATTGAATGAACATCTTAAAAAACCTATTACAGGAGGACTTAAAAGATGGGAAGATTTTTTGGGAAAATAAAGAAGAAGGCTCGCAGGTTAACAGAGAAAATGGATCAATATCAGGAGGCCATTACTTTTGCTGAAGCAGGCCAGCAAGAACATGTCCAGGGATTGATCCAAGCGAAAAAGGTAGAAGAAAAACCTCGAAAACTTCTCGTTATTGGAAGGGAGAGCACCTTTTCCAGAGAGGTTATCGATTATGCTATTGAGATGGCCCAAAGGATGTCCTATGAGATATTGGCCTTAAACACGGCGCCACTATCCTGCGAGACCTTCAAATTATTTTCATCTTCAAGGAAGAAGCTTTGTCAGGAATTTCAGGACATCTCCCAAAAAAATGTCAGGGCATTTCAGGAGGAAGCTGAAAAAAAGGCTATCCCCTTTGCTCATGTGGTCAAATTCAGTGAACCTGATGAAGCCCTTGAAGAAATGAAAAGAGAATATGAGGATATCGAATTTGTTGTTTCAGAAGCAGAAGAAGAACGGGTCGCTAATAGGGCAGAGGACGGTGAGAGATTAAGGTCAGAAATCTTTGTTTATCATATGGTATAGGGAGTGAACCGAAAGGCTTAGGGTTTAGGCCAGAGGAACAGGGTCTTCTGTTTTGTCCCGGACTTACTGACCACCAAGTCTATAGACCACATAGACGAATATCATTTGTAAACAAACAGAAGCTCCGACTGTTTTTGTGGGACAGACCGGACTTTCTGTTTTTTATATGGAAATTTTATGGCGTAGAATTATTTGAATTATTGTGTGCCCAGCGAAGCTCAAGTCAGCTTGCTGGTGGAAGTCCAGTCAGGGTAGTGGTCAGACAGCCCTGTAGCGACCATCCAACGTCAGGAGCAATCCGAGCGTTGAAGCGATGTCAT
>Ga0180301_10000530_pt1 | contig 29447 bp, 24 predicted proteins | sample GuaBasSediGuay16_FD_121797 | JGI IMG/M metagenome (GOLD analysis project Ga0180301, IMG submission 121797) | Subseafloor sediment microbial communities from Guaymas Basin, Gulf of California, Mexico - Guay16, Core 4569-2, 12-15 cm | ecosystem: Environmental > Aquatic > Marine > Hydrothermal... | reverse complement strand
TCCCGAACGCGAACTGCAGGGAACCGGCGACAATCGCTGAAAAAGCTGCCAACATTTCGCAAAAATAAATTAATAAACAAATCGCAGCAGTAGAAAAACTTGAATTTTTCCGCATAAAATTAAAGAAACCGGCATTAATTAAGAACAACGTAAGTAAAAGAATTAAACTCGCAAATGCATAATGAAACTTCAAAAACACAAGCGAAAAAATCAAGGTTAAAAAAAGCAATCCCGCCAGAACAAGAGTTATAAATTCTCCCAGCATCATTCCTTTGTCGTTTAGCGAAAAAGTGATTTTAGTTTTTTCGCTCTTTTTCTTATTCAAAATTAAACGCATTTTCGCCAGAACTTTCAAATAATCTGTCTTAAGCAACGAAAACAAATTATATTTTTTTAAATGCCTTGCTATTATCCTCTTATTTAAAATTATCTTCCCCCCGGAAGAAACCAATCTGGTGGCCAGGTCCAAATCTTCTACTCTTTCGGTGCCAGGATCAAATTTTCCAGCATTTTCAAAAGCATCTTTTTTGATGGCAAAACAATAGCTGTTCATCCCCGGAATTTCCGAAGCATTTTTTATTTTTTTAATGTTGTAGCATTTGTAAAAATTTCTACTCAGAGACGGGAAGCTATCAATTGGGCAATTTACGTCGTAAACGCCTTGCACTGCCCGGGCTTGAGGATAAGCGCTAAAACTCTCAACTATTTCCTCCCTCCATCCCGACTCGACCTCAACATCCGAATCCAGAAAAAACAATATTTCTCCTTCGGCGGCAGACGCTCCCGCGTTTCTGGCAACGGCCGCTCCAGAATGTCTTTTCAAAGTGATTATTTTAACCGGAAAATTGCCGACTTTATCCAAAGTATCGTCCGAAGAAAAATCGTCAACAATAATGACTTCGTAATTTGCGGCTTTCGAATCCAAAAACACCGCGTTCAAGCACCTGCAAATCGTGCTTTCAGAATTGTGCGTTGGAACTATTATGGAAATTTTTTCTTCAGTCATATCGTTTACTGTTCATTGCTGATGTTTCGATGCTTGGGCCCGGCAAATTTCTTTCGTTTCTCATAACCCGTTTACCAGCAAGGACAGATGGAAATTATGAAACGGCGCACGCTTCCCATTTCTTATTATAATAATTCCAGTGCCCTCAAATAAAACTTCGTTTCTCCAAAACTTTCCACAAAACAAATCAAACATTGCTTTGCTTTCTGCCAATCACTGACTCAAAATCAAAAGAAAAGAACCGCTTCGGCTCTCTCATCCGGTTGTTATATCCCGAAGACAGCCGAAACGGCCAAAATCCTTTGTTTTCCAGGTGCCCGGGCACAAGGCCTACACCCTATACCCTAAACCCTACACCCTAATTTTGTCTTCGGCAACCTGACCTCCCGAACACCCGGGATCATGGCTTTGCGCCCCCGCCTTGCGGCGGGTTTGCCATTATCGTTGCTGATGTAATAGTGTAGCAGACTTTTTTAATTTGTCAAGAGGCAATTTTATTGACAGGTCAATCTATCTGGCATTGGACATTTTCGAATTAGAGCTTGCAGCAAGCAGCATTAAGGGGAAAATGACTTTGCAATTTGCACTTTGCAATCTTCATTTTGAAATGTTGTATTCACGAAGTGAATACAAGACAAAAACCGAATCCAGCCAATACACCTCACGCGGTTGTATTTGGTTATTCTCATTTTATGATTTTTATCGTCCGTTTTTGTCATCCTGATACCGCGCGTCTTCTTCCTTTTATTTTCCACCCATGCGTTTTCGCGTTTTTTTCATCTTTTTCGCTATCAAAAGTTTTTCCAAATCAATTTCATCCTGTTTTCTGCCCGCCGCTTTTTTGGCTATTATTAAATCATCCAAACCGATGACATATGCTTTCTCCCTGCCATAAGCCATGACCATCTTGTTTTTCCACACTGTTTTAAAATCGCATTTCGAAATATCCATGATAATGTCAATCCTCACAGGTTCATATCCCAACTGAATGATGTTATTTTTTTTTAAAAAATCATCAACTTTCAATCCAATATTTCCCATGCCGAATTCATCAAGCGCTTTCACGATTTTTCGCGCGTTTTCTTTGCTTACATCAACAAAAATATCCATATCCTTTGTATATCGGGGGATAATATAAGCCCCAACTGCATAAGCCCCGACTATGCAGTATTTCACTTTATTTTTGTTGAACAATCTTAAAAACTCTTCGAAATCTTTTTCTATTTTCATGCTTGATTTTGGCATGATACTCCTCTCTGCATAATTGTATTATACTCAATCTTTCTTCAGGCGTCATATTCAGGTAATATTCATCATTAAATTTTTCAGCTTCTTGAAACGACCTTGCTTTATTCACCCAAACTTTATCTTTTCTCATTCGCTTATCCTCGCTGACCTTATACGCGTTTAATATGTTCAGCATCTCTCTGTAATCGCGGTTTAATTCCATTTTTTCCCCTGATTTTGCAAAACTCTACTGTCATTTCCCACGCGGCGGCAAATCTTGAACGCGCTCCGCATTTCTGCCAAAATTTAATATTCCAATCATCATTGGAATCTTTAATTTCCACAATTCGCTCCATAATTATTCTTTTCTTTTCGCTCATTTCTCTTCCCCGGTTTTCACCGTTTTTTCATCCGCAAATTTCCACAATATTTTTTCTATTATAGTAATTAATGGGGTATCAATAAAATTGTGCGCGTTCGCACATCAGAAATGTCTCCGCCACACAGCATCGGCGGACAGGGCACAAGTCACAAGAGCACAGGAACGCAAGAGCACAAGTAGTAAGTCGGAAGTCAGGAGTCAAGAGTCAAGAGTCAGGAGTCGGGAGTCATAAGGCATAAGGCGGAAGTTGCGGGCAAGAGGTAAATAAGCGCAATGAACTCAATTAACTCTATGAACTCAACGAACGCTATAAACTCTATGAACTCAATAAACTCAATGAACGCTTAACGCTATAAACGCTATGAACTCAATAAACTCAATGAACGCTTAACGCTATAAACGCAATGAACGCAATAAGCCTTGTCCCCGCGGAAGCGGGGAGGGAACCCAAATTTTGTTCACAAAGCATCCTTGTAGGTTTTACCTTTTCTGTTTTTCTGATAATCTAAAAGCAATTTCAACGCCACATCCTTATATTCGGGCTTAAGATAAACCGATTTAAAAAGCATTGCCGAACCTTGCTTAAAGTCCCCCATTTTAAGCAGGGTTTCGCCCAAATAAAAATAAAGCCTGGCGTCATTGGGATTTTGTTCAATGGCATCTTTTAATGTAAAAAGCGCGGCAGGAGGAATGTTCATATTCACATACACCTCTGCCATGTTTATATAAGCCATTACAAAAGTGGGATCGCTTCTTTTGGCTTTTTTAAATTCTTCCAAAGCGGCGGTGAACTTGCCAGTTCTTGTGTAAACAACTCCTTTAAAATTAAAAGCGGCTGGATATTTCGGTTTTACATGCAATGCCCTATTCGCCATATCAATAGCCTTTTTATATTCGCCTTTTTTTAAATAAACATCCCCCAAATTAATATAAGCGTCAATAAATTTTTTGTTCTTGGCTATGGCCTTCTTAAACATCTTTTCCGCTAAATTGTAATTCTTTTTCTGAAGATAAATAAAACCGGCCAAATTATGACCTCTGGCCGTATTTTTTTGCGGAAAATTTCGTGAAAAAATTTCTTCGGCCTGCCTATAGTTTCCTTTCGAGAAATATCTCTTAATTAAAGCGATGTAATCATCAAAGCCGTTCAGATATTCTAAAGGCGTTTCAACATTTTGGGATAGCAGTTCGTATGTGCCGAGTGTGATATCGATATTGTACATATTGCGCGCGGCCAAGAATTCAATCAATGGGTGATTGTCGGTATTTAATTTTATACCTTTTGCGAGGCGCGATATGTTTTTTTCGCTCATTATAAATTGTGCCAGCAAACTCAATGTATCTTTTAAATGAATTTTACTTAAATCGTCCTTAACATGCGCAAATCTTCCTTTTAACCTTTTATAATGAACATTGACTTTCTCTTCAGAAGCAATAATCAATGTATCCCCTCCGGAAGCATGCCAGACGGAAACATTCTTAAAAACGGAATTTATGGTTTTCATTATCATTAAATAATCTTTTGGTCCCATATTGTAAATTTGCATCCACCCGCAAAACAGCCCCCCTTTTTTCAGCCTTGATTTTACCAATTCATAATATTCCCTGGTAAAAAGCGGGGAACATCCCAGGATCCACGGATTTGAGGGCTCGCTTATGATAACGTCGTATTTTTTTTTCGCGGTTAAAAGATAATTCCTCGCGTCGTCAATTATCAATCTTACTCTTTTATCTTCCAATGGTTTATTATTCCATTCATCAAAATAATGAGAAGTCTCAATCATCGCGGGTTCTATTTCCGCGCAGTCAATACTTTTCAGATTTTTCCATTTGGTGACCCCACCCAGGCTTATTCCGCTGGCAAGCCCGACAACCAGAACGTCTTTGCGGGAGGGACGAAACAAGAGCGGAAGATGAGCCGACAAAAGCTGCGCTACCATGTCTCCCCGGAAATTGCTTGAAGCGTCGGTCTTGCCGTTTATCGACAAACTGATTATGCCGTTTGGATGTTTTTGCACGGCGACCGTAAAATTCGCTCCCTCCTCATAAAACAACATTTTCTTCTTTTCTATCCTGCGTTTCCAGACTTTTTTTTCTTCTTTCGGAAAAAATGAACTTTCTTTCAGATAATCTCTGGCATAATGGTATATTCCGCTGACGAAGATATGTTTATCCCACTTCGGAATAAAAACAAAATAAGCGATTAAAAACAAAAGCAGCATTCCGGAAACGGCGATTTTTTGGGTTTGTTTTTCGCTTCTTTTGAAATTTATCAATAAAACCGCGAGAAAAATATTTATGGAGGAAATCAAAAATATGGATTTTTGAACCCCCATCCATTTGATGAGAAAGAAACCGCTTAAAAGCGAACCCAAAACGGCTCCCACCGTATTGGCGAAATATATATCTCCCACCGAAGTTCCCGCGTTTCCCTCTTTGTAAATATCGATGGCTAACGGAAAACTTATGCCGAAAAAAACGGCCGGCGGTATTATGAGGGCGAAAGATATGACAATTTGAATAAACTGCACCGCGGCAAAATTACCGCCTAAAGCTTTAAACATTTCAAGAAACAAGAAAGGCATGGCCTGAAAAAATGGAGTTAGAATCAGAACGATTATACCGATGGCCGCCTGAATAAATGCAAACGCCGCCAACCAATCTTTCGGCTGTTTCTTTTTGATATAAGCGGCGTAAATCATGCTGCCCAGGGCCAAACCCGCCAAAAACGCGCATAATATGGTGGTAAAAGCGTAAGTTGAAGAACCCAAAATCAAAGACAGTGCCCTTGTCCACAATACTTCATAAGCAAGCGCGGTAAAACCCGAAATGCCTATGGCCCAAAGTATCGCCAGGCGCCTGGATTTTTCAAGTGGTTTAAAAACAAGCTGTTTTAATAATTTTTTCTGTTTTTTCTTCGTTTTGGCTTCAATTGAAGATTTTTCGCCGCCGGATATGTAAAAAGCCATAAGACCTATCGCCACATTCAGCAGACTCGCCAAATAAAGAGTTTCTTTAACACCAAGTTTGGGGATTAAAAAATATCCGCATAAAAATGTTCCCGCGACAGCCCCCCATACATCCACGGTGTATAAGAGAGCCACTTTTTGGCCGAATTTTTCAAAACCGAACCGTTTGTTTTTTACGGAAAACCATCTCGCCAAAACGGGCAGCGCTCCTCCGATAAAAGTCGTGGGGATAAGGAAGATAATAAAAGACATGAAAAATGTAGTGGCGAAAGCCAATGTTGACAAACGATATACGCTCGCGCCTTCGGCCGAAACGAGAGCGTACCTGTTAAAAGGAATATTAATGTTAATAAATTTAATGAAGTCAAAAAGCCATGGGGTCAGAAAGCAATAAACTCCGGCGCCGACCATCAAAAAAGCATAAAGGTTCAAAAGTTTTTCTTTTCTTAAATTATGTTTATCAATGTGTTTGCCCAGATACCATGAACCCAGGGCCAAACCCGCCATGAAAGCCGCCAAAATCGTGCTGACGGCATATGTGGTATTGCCGAAAACAAGGGCGAGCATTCTGGTCCAGAGCGTTTCATAAACCAAAGCCGAAGCCCCTGTTATAAAAAACAAAAATAAAATCATACAGCACATACCATTTTAAACTTAGAATCGCCGACAACGCCGTTTCGCTCTTTCTCAGAAGTTTTATCCATTAGACAAGACAGATTTATTTCTCCTTTAATTATGTGATAACGCGGTTCTGCGCTAAAATTATTTCCGGCATTCCTGTAGAAAGGCGCACGGCACAGATTTTAGAACAACGTCGGAATCAAGATATGCCGGATAATAGAATATTGAGCGTTCAGCAGGCAGGGAATCTTTCTGAAATATATCAGGCGAAATCCCAATATCACTTAAGTCTTTGCCTGAGGGAGGGACCAATCTGGCAACGGTGATGCGCAGAGCGGTATTTGCCGTCAGCTTAAAAAGACGCGTCAAACTCACATTGCCGGCGGTTTTTTCGCCAATTACGGTCGCCCGCATGTATTCTTTGAGCGTCTGCGCAAGTATTTCAGCGTTTAAAGAGGTTTTTTTATCCGTTAAAATCGCAATTGACAAATTCTGGAATTTTGGAGGATTTTCGGAATAAAAATTTGCGCAATATCCTTTTTTGTCGGATTTGGCCTGAAACAAAAGTTTTTTCTCCGGAACAAACAGGTCTAAAATTTTAGCCGTTTCGCCGAAAGAACCGCCATAAACATTGCGTAAATCAAGAAGCGCGTTTTTCGCTCCGCTTTTTATAAACGTTGCCAATTCCTTTTCCAAAAACCTGGCGGCATTGGGCATCAATTTCACAATCCTCACATAGGCAGTTTCATTTGAAATCATAAATCCCCAGACCGCGGGGAACATTCCAAAATCTTTCTTGATTTCGGCATCTTGTTCCCTTCCATTATTTGTAAAGAGAATGTAAAGTTTTGATGGTCCCTTTTCAAAAAATAAGGATACCTCATCATCCCCAAGGTCATTCACGGGTTTTCCGTTTATGGCTAATATCCGGCTGTTTTTTCTCAAGCCAGCTTTATAGGCGGAAGAATGATTGAAAACCTTTTTTACTATAAGTTCTTTGTTTTCCCCGCGCTTCACAACAACACCAAAAGTTAATTTTTCTCTTTTCACATTGGAAATCTTAACCTGTCCACCGAATTTAACTATTTCCGCGTTCTTGTCCAGTTTTCTCAATCCCTTCTGCCGGTGTTTTAATGCCTTTCTAATTTGGGCGCTTGTAAGAGGGAAACAGCTGTGTTTCTCCAAAATTTTCGCTATTTTATTTTCATTTTTAAGCGAATAACACCCAACGAAAAAAAACAAAAAAACAATAATGCGAAATTTCTTCACATTTCCTCCAGAGATTTTAAACGGATTACTTTATTCAGGTTTATTATATGAAATACATTTCGCTTGGACAACTGCCCGCTCCCGGCATAAGACACATTCCGGCATTCACATCCTCACAACCAACCAGCGCGCCGCTTTCATCAAATACATAATTCATTCCGTCGGAACCCACGGTGTGAATGTAACCGTATTCATCCACAGTAATACCACTGGTGGCCGCCTCTCCGGGGTCGTCCAATTTCGGAGGGTCATCGGCTTCGGCCAGATTCCCCAATGTTCCGTCGTCAGCATCAGCAGCGCTTTGCCCCCCGAAATTCACCCCGCTAAACATACTGTTAAGAAGCCCTTTGCTCAAATCCTGAGCGGCTTTTGCCGCCTGATATTTTTTATCATTGGCTAACGCTTTCTTGGTGGCTTCCTTGTCTATTTCAGGGCCTTCGACATCTTTAACCGCAAGATTTTTGGCGGAATTTACATCCTGTTCCCTTAAAAAACTCGGAATGGAATTTGGATTTACCGTGTCAAGAGCCCTTTTGGCTTTTTCGTCATATTCAAGAGAGAATCTGCTGGCTGCTGCACTGTCAAATGCCCTGGCCGTCCAGGATTTAGCCGCGTCCTGCGAAGCATCCCGGGCGCCATAAACGCCCGTTTTCCATGCTTTTTCCAGCTGTTTCATCGCTGAAACCCGGGTTCCCCGAAGTTTCCCGGACGCTTCCTGAACATTCCTGCCTTCCGTCACACGGACAATATTTTTATTGCTCTCGCCAAAGGAATTAGAGGTTTTGCTTCCCCCCGTTTTAAAAGCGGAAAAAACGCCCTTGTTCAAAGGTCTTAATTTGCCTTTGAAGAAACGTTTATAACGTTCATGCCGGACATCAACATCTTTCCCCGACTCGTCAGGCGCTTTTTCAGTCCCTGACTCTTTTCCGGAAACCATCGTTTTATTTTTCCCCGCCCAATCCTCATCGCCAGAAGTAAACGCAGCAAATTCCTTTTTAAGTCTCTCCTGATCCTGTTTGTAAGCAATATCTTTCTCTTCGTCGAAAAAATTCCACTTTCCAAAGACAGAACCTCTCTGAAAATTAGGGCCCGCAGAAGCGCTCAATTCCTCGTAACTTTCTCCTCCGACAAGTTTCTGGGCAACATTGCCCAATGTCATCCAGGAATAAAAACCGGCGGCAGCAAGGAAGATTAACAGAAAAACAATTTGTATCCACCATAAGCTCCTGAATTTCCTCCCGCTTCCGAAAATACCCCAAAAACTTCTGTTTTTCTTCTCTTCATTTTTTTCCTTCATAATATCCTCTTTTTTATAAAAAACAGCCTTGGACCTGCGACTGAAAAAATTCATCGCTAAGTCCAATATCCTCTTATGTTATAGCAGCTAAATCCCAATTTTTCAACCCTCTCTGCAACCCCGCGGGTTACTTGTTAAGGTTAAGAGAGACCAGGCAAAACAAATTGTATGGGGCGGTCCCTGTTTGGAACATATTTTATGACCTCAAGGGATTTACCTCCAGTGCATATATAATCATACCCGTTCATACAGGCTTGTCCATAAGGGAAAGTGCACACAGCCTGCTTGGAATATTTGCATAAAAGTTTTATGCCGGCAGGATTGGTTTCAACCCTCAATGTCACTACATTCCAAACCTGCGTTCTGATAATATCCAGTTCAAGACTCCTTAGATTTAAAAAGCCGGCTATTGAAGGGGTATTAAACCCCAAATAATTTTTAACCTTGTCCTCTATGTCATTTTTCAAGGTAGAATCGTCATACGGAACATAGTTAACATTCAAATGCGACTCCAGCTGCCACCTTCTGGCGGCATAGTAGGAGGCTATTTCCATTTTCTGGACAAGAACCAGAAGGGCAAAAATCTTGGCGGTTATAAACACTATCAACATAAAAATCGGGAAAAGGAGGACTACTTCGGTCGTGGCTTGACCTTTTCGGGAAGTAAAAAGTAACGGGTAATGAGTACGGAAAATACGCTTTTTCTCTGCGCCCTTTGCGATATTTCCGCGTTCTCTGCGCTCAGGAAAGCATTTTCCCAATGTTTTTTTAAGTTTATCAATCATAATTTTTTACCCGATTCATTCCTGCCCTAATCGTCTTTTTTACGTTTTTTTTCTGCACCCTTTGCGCCTTCGCGCTTTCGCACTTTCGCACTTTCGCACTTTCGCACTTTCGCACTTACTTTTGCGTCCTCCGCGTGAATTTTACCCCGCAGGTTCCGCCATAACCACATTAAATCCAACCTACGGGGTAAAATTCTTTTGCACCCTTTCGCACTTCCGCACTTTCGCGCTTCCGCGCTTACACTTTTTGCGTTCTCTGCGCTATGGATAGAGCCTCGTCTGGTACTTCGGCGTCGGATTGGGCCATACGCAATTATTTCCAAAAGAAAGTTGCGGACACTGAGAAGCTATCCTGACATGAACGCATGGGCGCCCCGTTTCCGGGCAGGGCACAAGATTGTTAAAATCAATATTAAAATAGTTGGAAGGCACATCCCACCCCTGATAAACCTCGTAACCCGTGCCCAATCTCCGCAAAGCGTCATCGTCTACGGTCGCCAGCTGGAACAATTTTATATCTATGGGCGGTCTGGTCGTTACCAGGCGATACGGCGGAAGCCCTGATAAGGGCTGTTTTGCCCAGAATCTCAATCTGTCCGTAAACCACATATGAAAATTATCTCCCTTTCTTATTCTGTTCGCCTTAAATTCGCTTAAGCCGTCTTCAGCACACACCGCGGGATTTTCCCTGCATTCCCCGGTGTTTAAATAATAGGATTTCCTGAAAAAACTAAAATTGTCAGTAAGTCTCTCAAAAACGGTGTACTGGGACTCTTCTATTGAAGCCAAAAGAGTGTAAAATTGGGCGTAAAATTTATACACTCCTGTCACTCCGTCCCACCAAATATATATCTTATTTCCCTGCTCCTCAGTAACCAAAGTAATCATATCCCCGACATTCGGAGGATTTGCGTTTATACCCGGGCGCGCGGGCTCATAAAACTTTATTGTCCATTTTTCCTTTGAGTCTAATGACTTCGGAGGGTGCCTGGCCACATCCCCGGTATATTTCGGAAAGGCGCCGGCCTTATAAAGCATGTCAAAAGGGCATTCCTGACCGCTGCCGTCGGTCCTCTGGAGAAACGGAGTGGCATAAGGACATTCATAAACTTCCTTGAAAACCCTGTAAGGAAAAACTCCGTTTACATAAGCTGTTCTGTTGAAAAGGTTTGTATAATCCCCCATCTGGATAAAAGCGGCGGAATCAATCGCAAATTGACGCCTTATTTTTTCCCTTGAGAGCTTGGTTATTTCAAAAATAAGATAGACAAAAAGAAGCAGACTGGGAATTACAAAGAGAGAGGGAATTATAATCTGCGCTTTCTTCAAACAAAAACAGAAAGATTTTTCGTTTGAAAAAACCTTCTTGCTTTCTCCGCGTATATTCATAATTTGTACTTCCGAACTCTTTTCTCAATTCAGCTAAGTTCAACTTTTCCTACTACGTCGGCTTGCCAGCTCCTATTATCATTCCAACCAGCGTGAAAAATCCTCCCAATATTCTCCTGTGAAATAAAATTCCTAATATAATGGCAAAAGCCGAAATGGCTGCAAGCATTAATAAATATTCAACAACAGTTTGTCCTTTCTTGTTGCTGACATTATTGCCGGGTGAAAAATAACTTTTGAAAACCAGAAGACGCCCAACTAAACAAAAAAAAGCAAAATTAACTTTTTTAATGCCATCGTAAATCCGCATATTAATTCTCTCACGTAAAATTCGCACTTTTGGCGGTAATTAAATTATGTTTATGTTATAGCAGCTGCAGGACTTTTTTTCAATGCCTAAAATGTTACACCAAAAGTAACCCGCGGGGTTACGGAAAGGTTATTGGCCGTCTTCAGGCGATATAATCCCTTTTTCTATCGCCTTAACAACAGCCTCGGTTCTATTTGTGACGGCAAGTTTTTGAAATATACTATTAAGATGATTTTTTACGGTTTTGACGCTACAGGTTAAATACTTTGCTATTTCCTTGTTGCTGTAGCCCTTTCCAAGCAAGGACATTACTTTTATCTCGGTGGCAGTAAGAGCGTCCGGCGCATTATCATAACCTTTGGCTCCCATTTGCCTCAAACCCTGCAGGAGCTTACCCATTATCGGTTGCGGGATTATCACTCCGTCACTGGTAAAAGTTTTAAGAGCGTTTACAAGTTCTGAAGCGGGCAACATCTTGGAAAGATAACCGTTGGCGCCCGCCTGTATAGATTCGGTCACATGCGCCTCATCCTCATAACTGGATAATATCAGGACATTCGTATCAGGACATTGTTTCCGTATAATTCTGGTGGCTGAAACGCCGTCCATTTGCGGCAGCTTGATATCCATTAAAATGACATCCGGTTTCAGCTTTTTAGCCATATCCACGGCCTCAGGTCCGGTGGTAGCCTCCCCAATAACTTTTATACCTTTCTCATCTTCCAACAAGTCCTTTATGCCTTCCCTGAAAAGAGTTTGGTCATCTGCTATAAGAACAGTTATAGCTTTTTTAGTAGTCGCCATATTTTTCTCCTATTTTACTTTTTTCTCATTGTCAGCCGGCGGAGAAATCTGCGGTGAAGCTCCCTCCCTGGCAAAAGGAAGGGTAAAACGAAAAGCAGAACCTTTTCCGAGTCCCTCGCTCTCCACCCATATTTTCCCGTCGTGCTGTTGGATAATATCTCTCGCTATGGAAAGCCCAAGTCCCAATCTCCCGTGTGGAGATTTCGAGCCGTGGGTTTGGTAAAAACTTTCAAAAAGCTTGCTCAGCTCTTTGGCCTCTATTCCCTCTCCCGTATCCTTGACCGAAACGCACACCGCTTCCTGCTTTGGCTCGGTTTCAACCGTTATTTTCCCGCCCCGGGGAGTATGTCTTATCGCATTCTCGAGGAGATTCAAAAGAACCTGGCTTATTCTTTTTTTGTCCGCACACACCATTTTGAGGGAACCAAGATGCCTTGCTTCAACTTCTATATTTTTCTGCTGGGCCCTGGCTCTCGGACCAACTATTATCTCGTCTACCATTTTATCTATCTCAAAATAATTTTTTTCAAGCCGCAGTTTTCCCTGTTCAATGGAAGCCCAGTCCACAAGGTCATTTATAAGCCGCGAAATCTGGTCTATGCTGGCATTTATAAAATCCATTTTTTTCTTTTGTTCATCGTTGGGTTTGATAGAAGAAGTGAGCATCTCGAAACTTATTTGCAGGGTCATAAGAGCGTTGGACAAGTCATGAGAAGCCATGGACAAAAATTTCGATTTCATATCATTCAACCGGCTCAGCTCTTTATTGGTTGTTTGCAGCTTAGCAAGCAATATCTTGTTTTCCTGCTCCAGTCTGAGTTTTTCGTCGGCGTTGCGTATGGCGCGTTTCAGATAGTTAAAATCAACGGGTTTAATGAGAAAATCATACACCGATTCTTTTATAGCCTTCACAGCAGTGTCCAGCGAAGCATGCGCCGTCATCATTAAAATCTGACTGTCGATTTTTAAATCTCTTATTTTTTTTATTTGCTCAATTCCAGTTCCATCCGTAAGGTTGAAATCCATCAATATGACATGGTAAAAATCTGAAGCGACTTTTTGCATCGCCTCTTCTCCGCTGGCAGCCTCCGAGACTTCATAACCTTCCATTTCAAGAAGGTCTCTCAATGTGTCTCTAAGGTGTGAATCATCGTCCACTATAAGTATCTTGGTTTTCATTTGACCAACAACCTCTTTGAGTATTTTATTATATCCCGCGCTCTAATAGCAATGCTTATACATCCTCACTCACGGCAATTTACCTTTATTATCCTTCTTTTCCCGCATTGAATTCTTCTATCATTCCCGCGAAAGCGGGGAGCAGAGAGGGGAGCGGGAATCCAGAAGTTTTCGTTTTCTGTTCTTACCCCGCAGGTTCCTCCGACAAAACCATACTAAACCCAACCTACGGGGTAAAATTATTTTGCGCGCTTTCGCGCTTCCGCACTTTCGCACTTCCGCGCTTCTTTTGCATCCTCTGCGCTCTGACTCCCGACTCCCGACTTATCCTTTATCCCTCATCCCTTATCCTTTATCCTTTATCCCTTATCCTTTATCCTTCATCCTTTATCCCTTATCCTTTATCCTTCATCCTTTATCCTTTCCTGCCGTCCATCTGTCCAGCCGTCCAGCCACTATTTTCACAATGTTTTTTCAGTTAACCCTATGTATAGGTATGTAAAGCTTGAAACAGGTGCCTTTGCCTATCTCACTTGTTACTTCTGCTTTGCCTTTGTGGCGGTCCATCACTTTTTTAACTACAGCAAGCCCGAGTCCGGTCCCCCTCGCTTTGGTGGTAAAAAAAGGAGCAAAAATTTTACTTAAAACATCCGGCGATATCCCCGGACCGCTGTCCTCAATGTCCACTCTCACAAAATTGCCGCTGACTTCCGTTCTTATTACAAGTCTTCCCCTTTCAGGCATGACCTCTATAGCGTTTCTTATAAGATTCCTTATTGCCTGAGTCATTTCATCCTTATCAATATTCACAACGGGATTTGGAGAATTAAGATGCTTAGCAACCTCTATATGTTCGGGGAAAGGATAGGTCGCCACCAAATCCTCAATATAATCATTAATCTTGCTCATTTCCGGTTTTAATTCTCTCGTTCTGGCAAAACCGAGTATTTCGTTTATTATGCCATTGGCTTGTTTTATCTCGGATTCAATAATTGATATGTGCTTTTTAATTTTGGGGTCTAAGTCTTCTTTCTGGGAAAGCTTGGTTTTTATAAAATATACTGAATTGTTTATCACCGCCAGAGGATTTCTTATTTCATGTCCCACCACAGAAGACATTTGACCTATGGCGGCAAGCCTTTCCTTTTTTATAAGCTCATCCTGCGCCGATTTAAGTTCTCTGGTCCTTGCCTCCACCCTATTTTCAAGGCTTCTGTTTAAGCGCTCCACTTCCTCTTTTGAAGAAATAATTTCAGCCGTTTTTATTTTAAGCGCTTCGCTCATTTGCACAAATGTGTGGGCAAGTTCCCCTATTTCGTCGTTGGGCATGCTCAGGTCCGGCAAATAGTCAAAATCCCCCTCACCAAGTCTTAAAGCCGCCTCTCTTAAAGCCTCTATCGGCTGGGTTATAATGAGAGAAACGGCGTAACCAAGAAAAAGAACAAAAACCATCACTATAAATATCATTCTGTAAGTGCGGTGAAGCATTTTGTTGGAAGCTTCATACGCCACAGACACTGACCGCTGTATATAAACCAACCACCCAAGCTCAGGCACTTCGGCGAAAGCCCCAAGCACTCTCTCTCCGCTTGACAGCTGTATTTCTCCGCCCCCGCTCTTGGCGTCGTTCCTGAGCAAAACCTCCAGCACGTCATCCGGAAGTTTAGCCTCTGGTTTAAACAATTCATTGGGGTCGGAATGCGCTATCAAAAAACCACTGGAGTCTATTACAGCAGCCTGCGTTTTCGTCGAAGGAGGAAAACTGGACCTCAAAATCCCGCTTAAACCGTTGAGACTCAACTTTGCCATCAAGACTCCCACCGGGCGGTGAGTGGTAGTGCTTATTATCGCAAGAGCCAAAGTCAAACCCGGATACGAACCCATGTACCTTTCTATTCCACCGATAAATTCCCCTTTTTTCATAACCTTTTCAAAAATCGGGTCCGTTGAAAAATCCCTGAGACTCGGATTCTGTATAAATCTTTCTATTCTTATCGTTTCATCTCCGGAAACATCAATTACGGAAATGCTTAAGAAAGCAGCGTGAAGTTGCATGAGTCGATTCACAAGGTCTCTTTGCTTTTCCTTGTTCATGTTGGCGAAATTGTCTATTCTGGTCGCTTCATAGAGAATATTTCTGAAAGAAATTATGGAGTTTGCCACAGTGTCGGCAAATCCCACAGCTAAGGCTTCCTGGTCCTTGCTTATGGCGCGGTTAAGCGTAATCTTACTCAAATTAACAAGATAATAGCCCACTATCCCCAACGGTAACAGCGAAATCATCAAAAATACTATCAGGAACTTGTAAAAAAGTTTGCCTCTTTTTCTGTTTCGTCTGGTCATGGGCTAAGTTTTATAATTTAATTTATGAACCATTAAATATTATCAATAAAATGTATTACAAAAATGTTTCTCAAATAAAAAACCCTGGAGGAATAAGAGTGAATGAGCATTGTGCTCATTGGGTTTTCTGATAATTATTTACACGCACCCTGGGCAGCTTCCGCAGGAATTTTTTCATAACCCTTAAAATTTTTCAAACGCCCAAGCCCCACTATAAGATATTTCCCGCCCACCAAAAAAGTAGGAGAAGCCGTAATTTCAAGGGAGCTGGCATATTGCGCGTCCTCATATAAAAGCTCTTTGGCTCTCTCAAAATTCTTCTTTATTTCCTTTACCGAAATTCCTGCTTTTTTCGCGGCTTTCTCCCAATCGGACGACCTGAAATTTTTATTTCTTTCTTTTAAGTACGCGAAAAATTTATCGGGATGATTTAAGGCTATATAAATTTGTCTGGCATTTTCCTGCCATTCCTCTTTTCCATGCAAACTCTGGAATTCATACCCCCCTTTTGTCTTTTTGGCATCCAGGATATAGTGGAATTGTATTCTTGTGTTTTTGGGTAAAAGTTTTTTCTCGTAGGCGTCAATCAACGCGTCTTCCGCCTGCGTGCCAAAGGGGCATTGCGACATAGCAAAAACCTCTAATTTGCCTTTTTCTTCTTTCCGCTCGGTAAAAACTCCCTGAGAACCTTTGTCGTAATAAACAAAATATTTTCCATACTTTTCAAAAACCCCCGCTTTTATCAGGGGAGAGAAAGCATCCCTCGTCTCCTTGTTGTTCTCTATGAGATAGGCGGGTATAAACCGCGCTTTGAAGATTTTGTTGGTGGTATAATCTACTATTTGCGGTTTGATGCGCGAGAAATATCTCTTGAAAGAATTTATTACGGCATCGTTCTTTAAGGCAAATTTATTATCCACCAGGACAATAAATTCCGGAATCACCGCGACGTTTTTTCTATCGGTGTAAAGTTTAAATTTTGAGCGTGGAGCAAGATACCTGTTGACTGTTTTCATTAAATCGGAGAGGTTCATTTCCCCTTCGTATTTTACCCCGTTTATAAACAATGTTTTCTCCTTCACTCCAAGTTCCCGAGCTTTTTCATAATGCTTTTCAAGGGCGCTGTCTCCATCTTCAGTTATCCGTTTTTTAAAAACATCCGGATTTATCTGCGCAAATATAGCAGCGTCTATCCAGCCGTCGCGCCATGGGCTCAAGCTTCTCCCGTTCAAATAATAAAGCGCTTTTTTCCTATAGTATTTAAAAGCAACCGCCACCCTTTTCGATTCGTCAACCTCCACCTTGCCTCGCGGGGACTTCCATTTTCCTTTATCGTCTTTCGAAACAATGCAATAGACATTCAAGGACACATCCTTTTCCCGTTCTCTTATGGCATCCGCGACGAAAAACCACTGCCACCCCCCGGAATCCATGCACTCAAAAAATAAATCCAGCTGAACCCTGCCATTGCCCCTGGCCGAGATTGAAGGATAAAATAAAAAGGGAATCAAAAACAGGAATAAAATTTTTTTCATCCGGCCCTTCTTGAAAGGAGCTGCCTTATTCTCACGGAAAGTTCCTGTATGTCAAAGGGTTTGGTTATATATTCATCTGCCCCGAGATTAAACCCCTGAGTCTTTTCTTCAGACGAAAGAAATCTTCCGGTCATCATTATAAGAACAAAATTTGGAGAATGCTTCCTGAGCTGCTGGCATATCTGAAAACCGCTGGAGTCCGGCAGCTGTATATCCATTATAACGACATCGGGCTTGACTTTTTTGGCCGACTCTATTCCGGATTTGGCGTTCGACGCCTGATAACATTCAAAGCCTTCAAGCTCCAAAGAATCAGAAAGATTGTCTCTCAAATGTGCGTCGTCGTCAATAATCAAAACTTTTTCATTCATAACCCACCTCCAGTCAATTATTCTATTTTGTGTTCGGCACCAGTTTGTATCCCACGCACGGAACCGTATGGATATACCTGGCCGCCTTGCCAAGTTTCGCCCTGAGTCTCCTCACATGCACATCCACGGTCCTGGGAGAGCCGAAGTAATTGTATCCCCATACCCTTTCAATGAGATAGGGGCGGCTGAGCACCCTGTTCGGAGAACTCAGGAAAACATATAAAAGGTCAAATTCCTTTGCCGTAACGCTTATTTCTCTCCCGGCTATTTTTACAGTGTAACTTGACATATTTAATTCTATTTCCCGCATTTTGAGAATCTCGTCAGGCTGAGCAGTTATTGTTCTTCTTATAACAGCTTTTATTCTCGCCATGGTTTCCTGGAGGTCCTGATTATAACTTAGACACTCATCAGCTCCCAAATGGAAAAAGGCAAGTTTATAGGTTATCTTCCTGGCTTTTGCGCCGGCTCCACGCGAATGAGGCAGCATTGTTTCTATATTGATTCCCGCAGGCAAATGCTCAATGTAAGTGTCAGGGGATTCAAGGACAGCAATGACAGGAAGGTTTTTGTTTTTGGACCTTATATCTTTCAAAAAGATAAGTCCATCCTGGTCCTCCAGATTCTGTCCTGTCATCAAAAGGTCAAAACTTCTTTGCGTAAGCATTCCCAAAACCTCTCGCGCTTTTTTCGCTGTAATAACGGAATAGCCCTGACGAGAAAGAAGTTCTATAAGCAACGAGGCCCTGGAAAGATTCTTTGAAGCGAAAATAATATTAATCTTCACTTTTATCTCCTTCGCGGTTTCTTATTCTTCTTCCTCAAGATCAACCTTGATTCCACTCAAACCCAAAACCGCAGTAAAAAAATTGTATACGAAAGCTAAAAACACAAAAAGAGCCAATGCCAAAAACATGTAAAGAAAGGAATACATTCCCACAGCCAGTGCCTTTTTCCCGAGAGACATCCCGCCGACAATCGGCGTTGGGACCATAAAAAAAGCAGTGATTGCCCCGAGGAAACCGAGGGCAAAAATAACTATAGGCAAAGACGAAAAAATAAGCGAGCCTATGTGAATATTTTTAACTTCATATTTCATAATGACCTCCAAGTAAGTTTTTACAGAAAGAGAATTCGTTTTTGCGTCCTGCGGAAAACCGGTGTAATTTGCAGCAAGAAATTCTAAACGACCTCTCCGCCAACGCAGTTTCAAACATAAATAATTTTACTAATTATTGAAACTAAATCAATACCGTTCAGTGAAGAACAGGCAGTGAAAATAAAAAACAAGGACGGAGCGGGAATAAGTAGGGTTCACTGAGTAAAAGGAAAGAATTTTTATATTTACTATATTTACAATTGCAAGTTTATATGCTTATAGATGGTTTGGGATAGAAGAGAATCAGCGTTCTGCTTACATCAGCAAATTCCCCCGTATGCACAATCTTCACGTACATGTTCTCGTTCTTAAAAACAGTTTCTCCCTCTATGGTTTTTCCGGGTTCTTCAAAAGCTTCCCCCACAAGCCGCAAAAGATTCTGCTGCTGGCTATCCACCACATCCAATAAATGAACGTTTTTATCAAGCTCAGAACCTATGTCAAAATTAGCATAAAGCACATTATTGTTTTCATCTACCACAAGTACATACTGTTCTTGTAGAACAATGATATTTAACAGTGTGCGCCACCATTGTTGTTCCGCATCCTTGCGGAGTTTGTCTTTTTCGGACATTGTCACAAATTCATGCTTAACCTTGTTAACAAACGTTGTTATGGCTTCGGCTATATCTCCTATCTCGTCCCTTCTCGGGTTGAATCTGAGATTCATGTTTTTAATGGATATGGCATCCACCGCATCTCTCAGGTTTTCTATCGGAGATATCACATAGTGATGAAAGAAGAAATAAAGCGGAAGTCCGAGTAAAAACAAAACCCCCAACGCACCGAAGACATATTTGCGCATGGCTGAACCTATAAGAAGGTCGGCTCCCGCTCTTGAAACCAATAAATCAACTATTCCTATTATCTCTCCTCTCACGGAAAAGGGAATGGCTATTTCGTAAAATGGCTGTTTGGGAACCTGCCTGACTTTCGGCATTTTGGACATGTAGGCTTGCGTGATCGCGTCTGTAAGAGGCGGAACCGCCTTTTGAAATTCATCCCAGGTTGTCCCGATAAAACGCGGCTCCTTATGCCATCTTATAGTGCCCTGCCTGCTTATATAAATTATCGCGCTTATTCTATCGTCTTTAATAAGCGATTGCATTATATCGTATTCGTCAAAAGTTATGGCTTTGGCATTATTCAGCAATCCTTCCCTGAGCGTGGGGGCATAAACTTTCACTTTTTCTATTATCTCCTGCTTTAACTTTTCGTCAAAAGTCCATTTAAACAAGTTATAATAAAATACCCCGCCAAGCGCCATAACATAAACGCCTATGCCCACAAACCATAAAAGCCATTTAATCCCGAGTCTCATATTTTATTTCGCCGCGAAAGTTCATTGCGTTAAGCGTTCATTGCGTTAAGCGTTCATTGCGTTCATTGCGTTCATAGAGTTTATTGAGTTGAGCGTTTATAGCGTTAAGCGTTCATTGCGTTAAGCGTTCATTGCGTTCATTGCGTTCATAGAGTTTATTGAGTTCATTGTGTTTATTTATCTCTTGCAACCCGCAACTTCCGCCTTATGCCTTATGACTTCCGACTCCTGACTCTTGTCCCGACTTATCCTTTATCCCTTATTTTCCTGTCGCCGTCCAGCCGTCTTGCTGTCTAGCCGTCCAGCCGCTATTTTGGCCCCGTTAGAGATAGGGCGCATATGCGCCCACGCCCACAGCTACAACCTTTTACAAATACATTCGCCATTTTCTTCTTTTCAGCATCTTTTAGATAAAATTTTAGCCCGTGTATCTCTAACGGGGCGGCTACAACTGACTCCCGACTCTGATTTATCTGCCTCCTGAAAGTATTTTTTCTATTCTCTTGAGTCCCATCTGAGCATCGGCGTTTTCAGGGTCCAGTTGTTTGGCTATCTGCCATTCATTTTTTGCCTTCTCATAATTCCCGCTTTGAAAATACTTAAGCCCCTCTAAATAATGCTTTTGCGAGGCCATCCTATTGGCTTGAGAGATTTTTTTGGGTTTTTCGGTTACAATCGGTCCGCTTGTTTCCACCTGACCTTTTTTTCTGGCTTCGGCTTCCTTGCGTTTTCTTTCCTCCTCCTCTCTCTTTCTTCTCGCCTCTTCCTGGGCCCTTCTCTTTTTTTCCTCAGCTTCCCTTTTCATCTGTTCTTTCGTGCGTCTTATAAGTTTTTTAATGTAGAAAACGCTGCTGGCATAGGGTCTCGCTTTATTCCACATTTTTATCGCAAGAAGATACTTTCTCTGTTTATAAAATTTTCTCCCTGCCGCTATGTAACTTTTTTCTATTTCAGCTCGCACTTCTTCCAAAAGTTTGGCTGCCTTGGCGTCGGAAGGTTTGATTTCAAGAACCTTCTTGAGAGTCGCGTGAGCTGAAAGAAGCTTTTGCGCCGCGTAATACTCAAGAGCACGTTTGAGAGCGTCATTCGCTTTTTTGTCTCTCAATTCCTCTTCGGTTTTGGCTATTTCAGCCATTATTCTGGAATCATTGCGTTTTAACACAAGCGCATTGTAATAATTATCAAGGGCTTTTTGAAGTTTATGCTTCTTATAATATTCCTGGCCTTTTTCAAAATAATAATCCTTCAAATCGGCCTCTATTCTGCCCAGCCAATATTTCGCTTTTATGTTATTCGGAGAAAGCTTGACCACTTCCTCCATCCTGTCATAAGCTTCAAGCACTCTGCCTTCCTTATACAGCGAAAGCGCTTTTTTAAACCTGTCCTCCATCAGGATTTTTCTCGAAAGAAACGGGCGGGCTTTGCCTTTCAGCTGCGTAGCAGCATCCATGAGCATCGCGGCGTCTTCAAAAGTCGGATCTATTGAGAGGATCCTTTCGCACAATGATCTTGCCTCCTCAAAATTTCCCTGCTGGTAAAATTCAAACGCATTTTCATAGACATTCCTGAGCATCTTGTACTGAAGACGTTGCTTTTCAAGGGAAACAATGTTCAGGAATTCCTTTTTTTCCTGAGAATCGTTGAGCGAAGCGAGACCAACCTTCTGAAGACCGAGAAACAGTGACGCCTCGCTCTTGACTACTCTCCCCGGAAAAACATCCGGCGAAAAAACCGCCAAAAATAAAACGCTCAATACAACTGAATCCACCTTTTTCATAATTCCCCCCCACTTCTCCCGCTCCTTACCATATATTCTCCTTCTTTCGTTTCATTAAAACGGCATACCTCCGGTGAGCAAATCACTTATCATCGGCGCAAGCATCAGTATGAAGACCGTCGGGAAAATGAAAATAAACAGCGGTATGAGCATTTTTGTGGAAGCCTGAGCAGCCAGTTTCTCGGCTTTATTAAGCCTCCTAAAGCGCATGTCCGCGGAAAAATTTCTCAAAAGGTCCACAAGACTTGTGCCGAGCTCGTCCGACTGAATTATGAGCCCCACAAAAGAACGTATTTCCTGAAGCCCGGTTCTCAGGGCGAACCTTCTTAACGCATCACGACGCGAATAGCCAAGCTGGACTTCATTTATAACCTGTTCCACTTCTCTTTCAAGACCGGTTTTCTTAGGGGATATTTTGACGATGCGGTCAAAAGCGGTCATATAGTCCTGCCCGGATTCTATCATCAAAGCCGCCAGGTCCACAAAAGTGGGAAAGTTGCGTATTATATCCTCCTGCCTGAAGCGTATGCTTCTTGAGTTAAGCGCGTCGGGGATAATAAAACCAAGCAACAAAAAAACAAAAGCGAGCGGGGAATACGTCAAAAAATAAACCAGAGCGCCGGCCACAACCGCAAAGAATTCCTTTTTATGCAGCATCTTGAGAGGGTCCGTTCCGTCAGGGCTTCCCAGCAAAACGTAGGTTTCGTTCAGTTTCTTCTCAAGCCCGAGCCCCCTGGCAAGGATAAGGTCTATTCTGTCCATCACGCTTCTTCTTGGGTCGAGCCTGGCAAAAACAGAAAGTTCTTTTTGCTCCAAATCGTCAACGCTCTGTATCGGAGAATATTCTTCTTTTTTTGGAAGAAAAAAACGATAAATAAAGGTAAAAGCGCTGAAACTCCCGACAAGCGCCACTATAAGCAAGAAAATAGAAGAACCCTGCATATCAAACCCTTATCCTTCCCAGACTGCTCACAACTTTCATACCTATCATTATCCACACCGCGCATAAAAGCAACACCAACATTCCCACGGGACGAAAGTAAAATTTCGCCATTGTTTGCCCCTGGAAAATAAACATTATAAAAAGCATTACCCACGGCATTATCCCCACTACTATCGACTGAATCCTCTGCTGAGCGGTCAATGCCTTGGTCTTCTCTTCCAGTTTTGACTCCTCTCTTATGTCTATCACTATTCTTTCAAACACCTTGGTAAGATTTCCGCCCATTTGCCTTTGCAAAGTTATCGCCCGTATCATGTATGAAAGCATCTTACTGGCAACCCTGTTCTCCATAACGGCGAGAGCCTTCTCAAAACTCATTCCGAGCTGATAATTCTTAATAACGAGGGCGAACTCGTCCGAAATCGGGGGAAGCAAATCCTTGGAGACCATTTCAAACCCTTGCACTATGTCAAGACCGGACTTCAAAGAATTGGACAGGAGAATTAAAGCGTCCATAAGCTGAGCATCTATCTTTTTACCCCTCTGTATCTTCATATAATTGAAAACCCACTCAGGCATATGGAATCCTATATAAACCCCTATAAGGACAAGGACAATAAATCCGACGATACTGAAAGTTAAAAGCCCCATCAGTGCGAAAACCGCTACCGGAACGCCGACAAGGTACTGAACTTTCACTTCTATGAACTGGCGTGAAAAACTCTCGCCCCAACTCCCGAGTTTTTTGGCATAACTGTCTATCATCCTGTCGGTTTGTTCTTTATTGAGAATGAAGAACAAGCGAACGGAGAGAAATATAAGTATAATTCCTGCTACGCTCAAGGCGAAATTCATTATCCGCGTCGACATTTCCACCGGACGGGGTTTATCCAACTTTCTGGGACCGGAGAAAATTTGCCCAAAAGCGTTTTGCGCAAGAACTCCCACGGCGGTTGCCGAAACGGAATACTGCTTGATATCGTTGCTGGAAATGGCATCCGCAATACTTTCCATCTCCCTCAGAATTAAATGAAATATGGGAGCTATATTCCTGCCCCGTCCTTTCATAGAGTCAAACAAACGCGCCCTGTAGATTCTGTCCATAGCCATTTGAAATCTTATGCGTATATCGGCATATTCCTTTACCAGCAAAGCGGGCTGAATATTAGCGCCTTCATATTCGGACGGAAAAGTTTTTTTGGTAATAGTTAAAAATTCGTAAATTATGGACACCGCTGTTTGCCACATGGACGCTTCCGATATCTCGCCTTCCTGAGGGTCCCTCCACACCTTTTTTTCAAGCATCCTGAGCACTTCCTCCTCAAGCCACTTCGGCATTTTAAGATTTATAGTGCTTGCGCCGCATTTTGACGTGTAGTCTTTGAGTTTCTCATCCATATCGGGAGAAAGATAGTAGTAAAACAATTGAGTCTTCACTATGGCGCATGAAATCTCGTTCATCTGCCGTTTATTGAAAACCGCCGAGAAAGCGCCCTGGCAAACAACAAAGAAAACTAAAAGAAAAAGGTAAAATTTCTTCTTTATCATTTTTAATCCTTTACTCTATCCTGCCACTCTCCATAGCTATACAGCAAGATATAAATTATACTACGCGGCCCCTTCATCCTCTTTGCCTCATCCTTGCCCTTTTCTGCTCTTCGGTCCAGAACAAATCCACCGGCAGATTTATGCCGTGAGTTTTAAAATCGTTAAAAAACTTCGGCGGCTCTCCCACTGCTGTGAAAACGCCGGTAACCCTTCCATCCTCTTCTATTCCCGTTTGCTTAAATCTAAAAAGGTCATGGGTAAGGATTTGATTTTCTTCCCTTCCGGTGACTTCGGTGACCGCGGTTACTTTACGCGTCCCATCGGAAAATCTGGTAAGTTGAACTATGATATGAACGGCAGAAGATATCATTTCTCTCAGCGCCCATATTGGCAAGTCCGCTCCAGCCATCAGGCACATTGCTTCCATTCTTGTCAAGGCGTCTCTCGGGGTATTTGCGTGAATTGTAGCAAGAGAACCTTCATGGCCGGTATTCATCGCCTGGAGCATGTCAAGAGCTTCAGCGCCTCTTACCTCTCCCACGACTATCCTGTCCGGCCTCATTCTAAGACAGTTTCTCACAAGGTCCCTGATTGTAACCTCTCCTTTGCCTTCTATATTGGGCGGCCTGGATTCAAGTCTCACCCAGTGGCTCTGCTGAAGCCGAAGTTCGGCAGTGTCTTCCACGGTTATTATTCTTTCGTCCTCCGGTATGTAGCTCGAAAGCATGTTCAAAAAGGTAGTTTTACCAGTGCCGGTTCCGCCACTGATTATCACATCCTTTCTCAACCTTACGCAGGCTTTTAAGAAAGTAACGCAATCCCTGTTAACACTGCCTTTTTTAATGAGCTCTTCATCAGTAAAGGGTTTTTGCGAGAAGCGTCGTATCGTCAAGGTTGGTCCGGAGACTGCAAGGGGCGGTATTATAGCGTTCACGCGGGAACCGTCTTTCAAACGGGCGTCTACAAGGGGCACGCTCTCATCTATCCTTCTTCCCAGAGGAGCTACTATTCTTTTCATCACCTGCATAATCTGCTCTTCGTCTCTGAACTTATATTTTGTCAGTATAATCTTGCCGGCTCTTTCGATATAGACTTTCTCCGGGGCATTCACCATGATTTCGGTTACCGCCGGGTCCCTCATCAACTCCTCCAGCGGTCCTAATCCCATAATTTCGTCCAAAAGCTCGTTTATGAATTTTATCCTCTGCTCTCTGGTAAGCTGCGCGCTGTCCTTCTTTTGAAGCAACTTATTGATTATGGAATCCACTTTTTTTCTGACAGCCTGATTTTCCTGCGGGTTATCGCTTATTTTTATCCTTTCGACCTCGAGCGTGGAAACCACATCACTGTGTATCTTCATCTTCAAATCTTCCCAAAAGGGGGGAACATCCGTGCGAGCAATTTTTTTAACATCTCCCGTCCGTGCGTGGGACAAAGAATCATCTGCAGTTTTTTCCCTTTCAAGCGGCCTCCACAGCATATCCGCGCCGTGCGAAAATTCCACCGAGCCAATAGTCGTGACCCATTCCTTTTCGGCGGGCTTTGTCTCCTCTATTTTACCAAGCACTACCCTGAGAGCCTTTATCCACTTGGAATTCGGTTCTTCCACGATGAGAATCTTGTTTTCATTGGAGCAAATGGCGAGTTCATCTTCCCACGGCATATAAGCAAGAACTTCCTTGCCCATTTGTTTGAACATTTTTTCTATTTCTTTGGGCGCCACCGCGCCAGGAAAATCATACAAATTCACCACTATGGAAAACTTAGCCATTGAGAAATGCAAACTGTTTATTTCCCTGAAAATATTACTGGTTATATTCAGACTCGAAACATTGGGATTGGTTATCCAGAATACATTATCCGCTATATCAAATGAAAAAACCTGCATTGGAAAATAGGAATCCACATCAATAAAAATGTCAAAATTAGCGGAAAGCTTTGAAAATATCGGCATTATCAGGTCGGGCGCAAGTTTATTGAGCTCTACCCGTTTTTTTGCGAGAGGCAGCACCCCCACTCCCCATTGGGAAATAGGAATTTTTCCTCTCAAGAGCGCACCCAGAGCGCCAACCGATTCTCTGCCCATAAGAACTATTAACTCACTTATTGAAGGCGGGTTAACGCCAAGAAAAGCCGTGTGTTCATTGGAGGCGAGAGGATTCATGGAAACGAGAAGAACCTGCCTTTGTTGATAGCTGGCCCAGGCCAAAGCGGAATTCAATGCCACGGAGGTTTTACCAACACCTTCTTTCGGGCCTGAAAAAACTATGACTCTGGATTTTTGCTCTTTATTCATAGTCTGCCCACGTTCATTTACGTCGCCCTAATCTATAATGTCAAATGTCACAAAAAGGAAAAGGGAACTTTGTTCCTCCACCACATCAGTGGAGCTGAACAAGGCGCCGAGAAGGGGTATGCTTCCCAAAACCGGAACGCGGTTTTTCGTAACGTTTCTCGTGCTTCTCTTCAGTCCTCCTATAACCAGCGTCTCTCCGCTTTTTAACTCCACTTCGGTCTGAATTTGCCTGGTCACCATGGAAGGTATTGTTGTATTCTGCACGCTGACCGGACGCGAATAATCGGGATTGGAAACTTCAAGTTGAATCTGCACATCCACCGTGTTTTTCTTTTCCCTCAGTATAACCGGCAGAACGTTGAGTATTACGCCAAACTTTTTAAAGTCGGCTCCCACTCCCTGATTATTGGAATAAGGCACCGGCACCTCTCCGCCAACCGTAAAATTCGCCTGGGTTCCGCTCTTGGTAATCACTTTTGGATTTGAAAGAAGTTGCGCCTTTCCCTCCGTTTCCAGAAGTTTAAGCGAAGTCGCAAGAGCGGTTTTTCTTTCAAACTCACCCACGGTTATAAGCCCCGGCACGGCGCTTTCGGAAAAATCAAAATATTGATTCCACGCGAACCCCTTGGTCATCTGAAGAGAACCGCTTATCTCGACTATATCCGCGCTTACAGCAACCATGTTGGCCTTTGCGAATAAACCAGCCGGCAGAAACATAGCTAAAAGAAAACATGTTTTTTTCATTTTCATATCTCCACAAGATTTATTTAATAATCCTTTTAAAACTGGCTATTTCCATCGCGTGAAGTTCAAGATCTCCCAAACCCCTGACTATGATATTGAGCTCCCCCTGTTTTTTTGACAGAGCTAAATATTGGGCCTCCTGCGGATTTAAGGCGAGGCTTAAAGTTCCCTTTTGAGAAAAAGCCTGCGCCGCCGCCTCCTTGGCGGATTTTGCCTTTGCCTGCGCCGCAGATATTCCTTGCCCTAAATCAGTGCCGACGCCCAAAACCAAAACGTTTTGCAATATGGTGGCGGTAACCTTCTCTTTTTTGTTGTTCGCCATGATGGCGTCAAACGTGACAAGAATGTCAACCCTGTCGCCCGGCTTTACCAAATCCAGCATTTCATTGTCCACCGGAAGAATAAAGCCCCTGTAACCCGGCGGAACTTTTACGCTCAAACCGGCCTTTGGACTCAAACTCACCAGAGCTGACTGCGTTATCTGGTTACCTTTGGGGATTCTTATTTCTGTGACAAGATTTACGACAAGTTTTATATCCGAGGGAGACCTTACTTCATAAGCGTCTTGCTGCATGTATTTTCTCGGCACGGTCACAATTTCAACCAAATCCTCTTTAAGCACCGTTCGGGCGGGTAAATCGTATTTCGCCACAAGCACTCTGCTCTTTTCATAGGCTCGTGAAAGCGCCCGTTCCTTGGAGGTCAGAACCCCCCAGTATATCATTGCCGCAAATATCGCCAAAAGCAAAGGCACTAAAGTTCCCTTTTTTCCCATATCTCTCTCCTGTGCAAAGCCCTTTTATGCTGCGGTTAGTCAGCTAATATTCGGGCCTCAGAAATATTTTATCCTTCTTAAATTACAACTTTGTTAAATTTGTTTTACCTTTTTATGCGACCAAACACACTTCGGGGTATGCTCCCCGATGTATATCAGGGTAATTTCTTTATTGGACCTATTGAAAGAACGGTTTTTCCACCGGCATACGCACCTGCACCTGTATCCTTTTTCTATGCGTTGACCTGGGCGGGTCAGACAAAAAGAAATTAGCCCCGGGAAAAACAAGCCGGGCAGTGCAGGTGAGAGAAACCACTAAATCCTCGTTAATATGCGTTCCGCCGGTAGCCGACACCTGCGGGTCAGCACCGGTCGGTTCAAAATAAGGAGAGGGTGAAAGTCTGCAGTTAACTTTCATCTGGGAAAGCGCACTCTCCATTTTAATTGTGGCTTTTCCGAGGTCGGAGGTCGCCGTTTTGCTGCCGCCAGGGGGCCCTGCGACAAGAGAGCCTATTCTCGCCAATTCATAAGCGCAATGATGATAAAGAATTGTCTGAAAGGCAAGATTTCCCAGCTCCATTATAAAAAACAGCATCAGCATGAAAACCGGCAGAACGAGAAGAAGCTCCACAGTAACCTGTCCCTTTTTTCCGGTCATATTGCCCTAATGTCGCCTGTGGCATTTTTTGCCTAAGCAAAAAATGCCACTTTTCCAGCACATAACAAACTCGCTTTCCTTTGCCAGGGAAACAAGCAAAGTCGGTTTAAAAGCTGTTATTACTGATTCCCGCCGCTGGCTCCCAAACTGCTTGCAGCTCCTGTAATCATCTGCTGAATCTGGTTAAACAGGCCCGGCATGTATTTTTTGAGCGCTATGCCCGCTATCAAAACAACCCCGACAACAACGGTAAGCATCAGCAGATATTCAACGGTATTCTGACCTCTTCTCGCGCGCAACTTATTTGAGAGCATTTGCAAACTTAAGTACGCGTAATTAAGCATTTCAGCCTCCTTCAAACAATACTTATTATACCAATTATTTAAAGAATTGCTTGCTTCGGTTATTCACCACGGGTCCTGTTTATACATTCTCAAAACAATAACACCTCCGCTTTGAAAATCCCTCGCCAAATACCACTGTAAGAATCTATACATTGCCACGAAAAACAACAAAAGTCCAATCATAATCAGCAAATATTCTATTGTTGTTTGTCCTTTTTTTCTAATAGAAAATTTCTCTCTTACCCGGTTCATTGAAAATTAACAATAAACTCCCTCCTTATTATACTTTCTCTAACGTCTTGTATTCACTTCGTGAATACAACATTTCAAAATGAAGATTGCAAAGTGCAAATTGCAAAGTCATTCTCCCCTTCCTTTAAATCGCTTCTATTTTG
>Ga0180301_10000529_pt1 | contig 29449 bp, 32 predicted proteins | sample GuaBasSediGuay16_FD_121797 | JGI IMG/M metagenome (GOLD analysis project Ga0180301, IMG submission 121797) | Subseafloor sediment microbial communities from Guaymas Basin, Gulf of California, Mexico - Guay16, Core 4569-2, 12-15 cm | ecosystem: Environmental > Aquatic > Marine > Hydrothermal... | reverse complement strand
TGGGCGCATTGGGGGTATAAGGCAAAAATTTTCTATCTCGAAAGAGGACTCGCCTTGGATTTATTTAAGGATCGTTTTTCGATAATACCGGTCAAAGATTATCCTCTTTTGGTAAGTTTAACCGAAGCTTTTTTTTATAACTGTTTGGGTAGGTTTGATGAATCTCTGGTTAAACTGGTTTTTATGTTTTTTTATCTCAGCCTGTTAGCCTATTTTTATAGTTTAACTAAGGATATTTTTGGAAGATATATATCGGCACTATTTACGTTTTTCTTGGCGACTGTACCTTTAGTAGCCGAATTTGGGGTTGGATATTACTTGGGATATGCGGACTTAGTATTTACTTATTTTAACTTTGTAAGCGTAACCTCGCTTTGGTTGTGGATATTGCAGAAAAAGAAGGAATTTTTTTATATTTCTAGTCTTTTCGTGGGATTTGCGCTTTGGACTAAACTTGAGGGGTTGGTTTTATTTGCGGCGAATTTAATTTGCCTGGTAACAGCAAAGTTCTTTTTCCAAAAAGATAAGCGCGCATTTTTAAAGATTATACTAAATTACGCTTTTTTCCCCGTTTTAGTAGCAATTTCCTGGTATTATACGGTTTTTTCTTCTCGTGCCAGCTCGGTACATTTTTCTGCTCAATCTTTGCCCTTTTCCTTCGGCTTAATTATAAATAGGTTTTTAAAACTTTCAAACAGATTTTTTCAAGAATCCTTAACTTTTTCAAGATGGAATATATTTTGGGTTTTGTTAATAATGCTGCCGCTAATTTATTTTAAAAGAATAACAAATAAAAATAACGCGCCTGTTCTATTAAACCTGATATTGCAATTATTTTTATACACTGTAGTTATAATCATAGATATCGATTTCAACACCGTTCTTTTCAATTCCTTAAGCCGGCTGATGATGCATTTGATACCGCTGGTAATTTTAGTAATATTAAACAACGTATTTGAAAACAAAACAGCGATTTTGGCGAGAGAAAACAAATCAAAGAAATAAAAGAACTTGAGGACAAAATGGCAAAGAATTTTATCTATTTATACGGAAAAAATCCGGTCTATGAACGGATAAAGGCGAATCCGAAGACAGTAAGAAAAATTTTTTTTGAAGAGGATTATAAAATTCCGTTCAATATAAAATTGGCTATAGAAAAATCCGGTATTGCGACAGAGTTTTTACCCAAAAAAGACCTTTTCAGGCTCAAGAACTCAAAGGATTTGCAGGGTGTTATTGCTAAGGCGGATAAGTTCAATTATGCCCTCTTTGAAGATTTATTAAACCAGCCTCAAGATAAGCAGCTGACCCTGATATTTTTAGATAAAATTAATGACCCGCAGAATTTAGGGGTGATTATCCGTACTGCTGCCTGTTTTGGAGGATTTGCCGTAATTATACCGAAATTTAAGGCCTGCGAAGTAACTGAGGCGGTTTTGCATGTTGCTTCCGGAGGAGAGAATTACGTACCGGTAGCCATGGTTTCTAATATTACTTATGCGATTATCACCGCCAAAAAGGCCGGTTATTGGATTATGGGTACTTTAGTTGATGAAGAGGCAGAGGATATAAGTAAAATCTCTTTACCCTTTCCTTTGGGGTTGGTTTTGGGTTCAGAGGGAGAAGGGGTAAGCCATGGCCTTAAAAAACATTTTGACATAAAGGCGCATATTCCGATGGATGGCGTTAAGCTTTCCTTTAACGTAAGCATGGCTTGTGCGATATTCTGCCATGAAATAACTAAACAACGTAAAGATTAAAACGCGAAGAACAAAACTGAAACTTTCTCGCCTCGCCATTCAAAATATAGGTGCGCGGTCCAGCCTTAAACTTAGTTTATTGGCGGGAAAAATTTAAACGTTTTAATTTTTACGTTGCAGTTTTGCGCTTTACGATTTACGTTCTGCATTAACAGGTGGATACTGAGATGAGAAAAAATGTCAATAAACAAGCATTAACTGCAAAGAATATACACAAGTTTATAACTGAGGTCGGGATGCTTAAGCGCGTGGTGCGTTCTGGCTGGTCGGTTTTGGGCATAAAAAATGCCGAGAGCGTTGCCGAACATAGTTTTCGATGTGCGGTGATAGGATATGTGCTGGCGCACCTGGAGAAAGCCAGAGTATATAAAGTTTTGCTGATGACGTTGTTTAATGATTTAGCGGAAGCCAGGATTACTGATTTGCATAAAATGGCACAGCGTTATATTAATATAGATTCAGCCGAAGATAGAGCTTTTTGCCAGCAGGCAGGGTATTTACCGCGTAAGTTAGAGTTGGAATTAGTCAAGATTCGTAAGGAGTATCGTAAGCAAAAGACTATTGAAAGTATTATTGCCCGAGACGCGGATATTTTAGAGTGCCTGATTCAGGCCAGGGAGTATTTCCAGCACGGTTTTAGCCAGGCGAGGCATTTTATGAAGAAGGCCCCGGCTTTTCTCAAGACAAAAAGCGCAAAAAAGCTCTGGAAGACCGCTAAAAATACTGATATAAGTAATTGGTGGTTTAAATTAGGGGAGTTTAGGCGTTGATTTTAAATGATCAGGAGTGAACATATGGAGATTAGGAATTATACTCAGGATGGCCATGTTGTTGCGGAGATAAAAGGTAAGCTGGACAGCAGTTCTGTTACCGAGGCAGAGGCAAAAATTACGCCGCTTATTACTGCCAAAAGCTGTATGATTATCGATATGGCAAAATGTGATTATGTATCAAGTGAGGGTTTAGGGTTTTTACTTATTGTGGCAAAAAAACTTTCTACCACTGGCGGATGTCTTACTTTAGCCGGAGTCCGTGATGAGGTAAAGGATATGCTGCATATAACTAATTTTAGCTCGTTTTTCCTTGCCTACGATTCGGTTTCCGAAGCCTTAGCCGCAATAAAAGAAGGCAATAATAATTCTAAACAATAATGGGGACGTTTCTACCTCTCATAACCTCTTAATTCATAAAGACTTATAACGATTTTCATTTTGAAGCTTATTCAATAATTTAATAAGGAGGTTGCTGATTAATTTCTTAACTCTGTGCAGAAATTTTTGTATCTCTTTTATTTTCAAAATGTTGGGAAGGGTAGAAACGTCCCCAAAATTACAACGTTTCCCTTTGCAATAACCCCCGATATTTTAGGGAGTTATAAACCCGCCAGTTTTAAAAATAAACGTGCAAAATCTTTGCGATAAAATTAATTTCAATGTTATAATATAATAAGATAACGTTTTGGAGACTTTAGCAAAACGAGAGCAATGAGTTATGTTTAAAGTGAATATTGACGAAAGACAGAATAAAGTAATTATTAAGCTAGAGGAAGATTTTAACCTTCCTCAAGCCCAGGAGTTATTACTTTGGATTGAGCAGATGTCAGCTAATCTGAAGAAAGGCTTCAGCGTTTTAACCGACATGTCTACATTGAAAAAAATGGATATTAATACGCGTAAGCCTGTGGAGAAAACAATGGATTTATTAAATAGAAGGGGAGTTTCTAAAGTAGTACGCGTCATTCCAGATAATACCAAGGATATCGGATTTAATATCATGAGTCAGTTCCATTATTCTAAGGAAGTATCAATTTTTACCTGCGGTTCTTTAGAAGAAGCTGAGAAGTTTCTTTCTAATAGCATTCTCTTAAGTAAAGAGCAAAATAATTCTAGAAAAGAATAGCGAGCTTTAATTTTATTTACGGAGCTTTTTAAGGTCTTCCTAATTTTCCGCCGGATTTTTAATAGCACCGTTTTAAAACTTTTTGATATTCGGATTAAGGACCTGTTTGGAAAAATTCGTTAGAACCAAACCATTTTTTTAAAAAATAGCGCCCCGGTTTTTGGAATTCCTTTAAAATAGTGGTTGTTATAGGCAAAATGCAAAGATTATGGAAGGAAATACAGTCATACGTAAATATCGAAACGCTGACCGCCAGGCCGTGCATGAATTAAGTTGTGATACGGCTTATTTTGGAGATCCCTGTGAGTTTTTTTTCCCGGACCGCAAGCTGCTGGCTGATTTAATTATGAGTTATTATACTGATTATGAGCCGCAGCATATCTGGGTTGCCGAATTTAACAACGAAGTTGTCGGGTACATCTCTGCAGGTTTAGATGAATCACTTTACGCAAGGCAAATGCTTTTAAACATTATTCCGCGCAGCCTGTTAAAAGCTATGCTCCGGGGTAAAATATGGGATAAGAGGACATTGCGGTTAATCAAGTATAATCTTTTATTCGGGTTTTCAGGAGAAGGAAGGCTTAAAAAATTAAGATCCGAAGAATTTCCGGCGCATATTCATCAGAATATAAGATATGATTTCCGCGGAAAAGGAATAGGCAGTAAGTTGTTTATTGCTTTATACGAGGATATTAATAAGAAGGCTAAAGGGATTCAGTTTAAAGCTTTGCGCCAGGAGCCCAAGTTTCCTTTTTTCGAAAAATATGGGTTTAAGCTTCTTGACCTGAAGCGGGTTAAAGTTTGGGAGAGATGGCTGAAGAAAAGCCCGCTTTATTATATGGAATACGGCAAAAAAATTAATGAATAATATCGTACGGCCAGAAAGACGCGGATTTAAGTCAGCCAGCCGAAGAGTAACACGCGGCAGGAGCGATTATCAAAGTTCGAAATCCCGGCGTGTATTTTTAACTTTTGATGATGGCCCGGATAAAAGGTTTACTCCTGTAATATTGGATCATCTAAAGATGTTTAATGTTAAAGCCACCTTTTTTGTGGTCGGAAGGAGGGCCAGGGAGAATCCTGCTATTATCAGGAGGATAATTAACGAAGGCCATGATATAGGTAATCATACGCTAAGCCATCCGGTAAGCCCGATTTTGAAATATAAATTTATAGAGCATGAAATAATAGCCACCGGCAATATAATTAGCCAGATTACCGGAAGCAGGCCGAAGCTTTTCAGGCCTACCTGGTTTGCCTGGGATTTGCATGCCAAAGAAATGAATAAGGTGGTTAAAGAGTTAGGATACCTTTCTCTTAGGTGGTCTATTTCGAGCATGGATTGGCTGGGGATGAAAAGATTTATTAGGTATAAAATTTTTAAAGCCAGCCTTAATACCTCGGAAGTGCTTTTATTTCATGACGGATCAGAAAAATCTTTTTTTCCTGACCGCAATGCCACGTTGGATATACTGCCTGATATTTTAAAGGTATTCAAATCCAGGGGCATAGATATGCTTAAGTTGTCCAGATTTATCCCTGATATAAGGTAATCTCGACTCCCGCCAATATCAACAGAATCTAATAGATAATATTGTCAATTTGGGTTTTTTTTTGTTATAATGCTACTTAAGTTATTTTATTAACAATTATTTATCTTTTGGGTTTAGAAGGAGGAAGTTGATGCAGCAGGAAAGACAAGGGCAAAACCATTATGTAACAGCTCCCGAAGACCGCATTCCTGTTTTTCAAAAAATAATCTACGGTATGGGATCATTAGGCAATGACAGCCAGGCTGCTTGGATTGGACAGATGGTTATTATTTTAATTCTTGGTTTGGGCATCAGCCCGCTTTGGGTAGGTTTGATTGGATGTATTCCGCGTATTTTTGATGCTATTTTAGATCCGATTGTCGGCTATATTTCAGATAATACGCGTAGCAAATACGGTCGGCGTAGGCCCTTTATCTTTTTTGGGGCGATTGCTGCGGGAATTTGCTATGTGCTTATGTTTCAGCTTTACCGGCATAACAGCGCTACTTTTAATAGCTGGTATTTCTTAATATTTCAGGTAATCTTTTTCATTGCATTTACCTGTTACTCGATTCCTTGGATTGCGCTTGGCTATGAAATGACGCCGGACCATCATGAGCGTACGAGCCTGCAAAGTTGGAGCAGGGTTTTTGCGCAAGTGCCGTGGCTGCTTGCTCCTTGGTGTTGGGCGATTATGTACAGTTTTAAAAACCCGCAAACCGGAAGCGCGGACCCTGTTCTTGGAGCACGCATTGTTTCAATGGTTATCGGAGCAGTGATCATCGGCGCGGGCGTGCTTCCTGCGATTTTTATTAAAGAGCATTTTGCCGACTTACCCAAGCCCGAAAAGAAGAACCCGGTAAAAAATCTGCTTAAAGGCATCGTCGTTACTTTTAAAAATAAACTTTTTGTTAAGATCTGCGCGGTAACATTTTTGATCTTTAACGGATTTATGCTCAGTTCCACCTTTATTGCTTATGTCGTCTTCTTTTATGTTTTTCAGAATGCCCCTTCAACGGATGCCGCTTATGCCGCCGGAGGCAAGCTGCTCGGTATTTATGGAACATTTAGCGCGATTTGTACTGTTTGTGTTGTCTCAGGGATTCCCTGGCTCTCGAGAAAATTGGGAAAACGCAATGCTTTTTTTATTACCATCCCTATTTCGATCATTGGCTATTTAATGAAATGGATAGGATATAACCAACTTCATCCCGCCAGCAGCGAGCTTTGGAATTTATTGAACGGCCAGGGCGTGCTTAATTTTTTCAAGATTTGTGCCTTAGTCGCCAGGGAACATTATTTGCTCTTAGCCTGCGCACCGCTTATTGTCTTTGGCCTCGGGTCTCTTTTTACAATAATCCTCTCAATGGTCGCGGATGTCTGTGATATCGATGAGCTGAAAACAGGCGAACGGCGGGAAGGAATTTTTAGCGCGGTTTACTGGTGGATGGTAAAACTGGGGTTAGCCTTTGCTTCATTGATCGGAGGAGCACTTTTGGTCTGGACCGGGTTTAAGCAGGAACTCGGTATCGCACAGGCAGTTGATACTTTATTGTGGATGAGGATTCTTGATGTTTGCATTCCGATTGTAACTTCGCTTGTTGCTATTTTTATCATCCGCACCATTGGCCTCACCGCGACTAAAGCATATGAGACCCGCCTGCAGGTGGAAAGGCGAAGAGGTGAAAGACGAGCGGAAGAAGAAAGGCGGGAAGAAGAAAGGCGGGAAGAAGAAAGGCGGGAAGAAGAAAGGCGGAAAGAAGAAAGAAGAAGAGAGCAAAGACGGGCAGAATAAAATTATTAAAAATTTAAAATGGCAAGCGTTAAGATCAGCGTCTTGCCATTTTTATTTATAGGGTCTGGTTTTTGTGATAAAATAATACAAAGAGGAACTAGTGAAAAAATGAAGAAGAGTAATCTACCCTTACTTTATATTAAGACTTTCCACTGGCTGATGGCCGATTTATAGTAGGACTATGGAGGGGGTCGCCAGTTTGATATGCTCCCTTGAGGAATGATATAATATTCTTGGGTTAACTTGTAAAGGATAAAGGAGTTTTGCTTTGAGAGTTTTGGTTGTTGAAGACGAAAAACAGGTGTTGAATTTTGTAAAAAAGGGGTTCAAGGAACATGGCTTCAGCGTAGATACGGCTATGGACGGCAGGGAGGGATTTTTCCTTGCCACGGGAGAGAGCTACGACTGTATTGTACTGGATATTATGCTACCAAAACTTGATGGATATGAGGTGGTTCAGCAGCTTCGCAAGAAAGGCATAAAAACACCTGTTATCTTTTTGACAGCAAAGGATACCGTGGAAGATAAAGTAAAGGGGCTGGAACTCGGAGGCGACGATTATCTGGTAAAGCCTTTCTCTTTTTCGGAGCTTCTTGCCAGAATCAGGGCCCTGATGCGCAGGGGAAAAGAGGAGAAGAAGGCATATTACCAGGAAGGGAATTTAGTGCTTGATATAGCTAAGCGTGTCGTTAAGAGAGGCAAAAGCATAGTCGCTCTTACACCTACGGAATTTACGCTGCTTCAGTATTTACTTGAGCATAAAGGCGAGGTAGTGACACGGACTATGGTGTCTGAAAATGTCTGGGGGTATGACTTTGATTCTATGACCAATGTTATAGATGTCCATATGGCCAATTTAAGAAAAAAAATAGATACAAAGGGTGAAAAACCGCTAATCCATACTTTGCGGGGAGTTGGGTATGTTTTGGAAGAAAAAAAATAGAGCTAATTTTTTTAAAAGTATCCGCGTGCGTCTGGTCTTAGGATATACCGTTATTTTATTAGTTGGTATTACAGCGGTGTCAGTGTATTTTTCTTTCCAGATGAAATCGCGGCTAATTGAGGTTACAAAACTGTATTTAACCTCGGAGATTGAAGGCGCTATAGATCTTCTTGAAGATGAGGAAAGTGATGAGCTGGGTATTTCAGATTTCCTATCTAGACATACGCGGGGGATAAAAGGTTCGCATAAAATCGGGTACGCCTTATTTAACGATAAAGGCTTAATTCTCGCTCGCTCAGAAGGCTTCTTGGAAGATAAAAAATCCGTTGAGAATATGATTGACTCTTACGATAAGGAAGGAGTTTCTGTCGAGAGGGAAAGTACCATACGCAATCCTGACAAGACAATTGCATATCTGGTTACTCGATCTTTCAGGGGTAGAGCGGGAGATATTTTTTACTTGCAGTTTGGAGCTACACCTTTCGGGCACCGGGAGGCTGTAAATATATTCATGAGGACAGGGTTATTGATGATCCCTGTTATTCTACTGGTCGGATTAGTGAGCGGATTTATTTTAACCAGTCAGTTCCTATCTCCGATTTCCAGATTGATTAAGGCGTCAAACGAAATAATGCTTTCTGATTCTGTTTCCGCTAAAGATCTTCCGATTAGAGGGGTGGGCGATGAGCTGGACTCATTGGCTGTGTCTTTTAATAATGTCTTAAGGAAACTACGTGAATCATACCAAAAAATAATCCTTTTTACCGCTAACGCCTCGCATGAAATCAGGCTGCCTATCACCGCTATCAAAGGCGAAGCTGAAGTGGTGCTTGAAAGAGGTAGGGATATAGAAGAATATAGAAGTGTCATGGAAAGCGTTGTTTTGGAAATGGATCGTTTAACGCGAATGATCAATAGATTGCTATATTTATCGCGCGGCGACAGCGGTATGGATAAACTTGACATAAAAAAAGTTGAGCTAATGGGCCTTCTTTCAAAGATGGTAGAATTTTATCGTGTTCTTACTGAGCGTAAGAATATTATTTTAGACCTTTCTGCGAAGGAAAGTAGTTTCTTTGTGCAAGCCGATCATTCAAAACTGGAAGAACTTTTTTCTAATATAATAGAAAACGCTATTAGATATACGCCTGAAAATGGCTCTATAACAATTGAAATCGCCAAGCAGAAGGACAAGCATGTTATTTCAATATCGGATACGGGTATCGGCATACCTGAGGAAGAACAAGGAAAAATATTCGAGCGTTTCTACCGGGTTGATAAAGCTCGATCCCGCGAAGATGGCGGGGCGGGTTTAGGCCTTAGTATCGCCGCTATGATAGTAAAGATGCACAAAGGCGAGATCAAAGTGAAGAGCCAGCCAAATAAGGGAAGTGTTTTTACCATTTCCCTCCCACGCGAATAACCTTTTACAGTCTAGATGTATCTGATTTTCCTTAAGAAATCTTAATGTTATCTTCATCTTCTCTTAAGGTTAGGCCTTGTATGCTTATTACAGAAAAATAAGACAAGGGCCAGATTGTTATGCTTAAAAAAATATCCATATTGATAGTTGTTCTACATAGTTTTTTCAGGGGTGTGGTATATGCTGCTGAACCGACAATCCGGACGGTTTCCGATAAAAAAGAGGTAGGCATAGGTGAAAAACTTAAAGTAACGGTAGAAATGGAATGGAAGCAGGATGAGGAACATTCTATTATCGTTGAAAAGATTACTCCGCCTTCGAGTTCTTTGTTAGAGAGGATTGGTTCTAAAGAGAACGTATCATCGCGGCTTGGGGAAGGCGGTGTTTTCGCTAAACGGAATATTGAATATGTGTATATAGCTAAAGAGAAAGGCTTGGGCGATATTACGCCTATTGTTATTGAGTATGCCAGAAGTGATAACCGTGATGATAAAAAGATTATCAGGGGTGAAAGTGTAACCATTGAAGTTATATCTAAAGCGGCACGTTTCGCAAAGATAGCCTTAAAGAGTTTTTATGCACTCTTAGCGATAGGGACGCTTTCGGGCATTCTTATTTTGCTAAAACGAAAATTCATTATTTCACGCGGTCACGAGGAAAACAAATCAGGTAATGATAAAGGAATATTGGAAAGACAGTTTTGCGAAAATTTAAAAGAGCTTAATAAACACAAAGTTTCGGGTGATTTAGGAGGATTTTATTCCGGTATTGAAAAATTGATCTCAGATTATATTAAGGAAAAATACAATAGTGATTTATCCGCCGAAAGCATAAGTAAGCTTCCCGGGGAATTACAAAAGATATTTTCCGAATGCAAGTATATGGTGGAAAAGGTTCGCTTTTCCGGATATAAACCAGAAAGAAACGAGGAAGATAGATTGGTGCGCGGTATTGCCAGGTATATGAAATCGTTAATACCCGGCGAAAATGAAGAAGAATCAATAGAAACGATTGGCCCCGTTAGAGATAAGGCGCCATAGCTGCCTGTCATTAGTTTATGGTGAATAATCTCTAATGGGGTTGATTAAAAGGAGGAGGGGTATAATGGCACACGCTGATATTCAAGCCTTAAATGAAAAGGTAAAAAAGGAAAGCAGGATTATTGCTAAGCTGAGAGAGCAAATTCACAGGAATATTATCGGGCAGGAATACTTGATTGACAGGCTTTTTGTGGGTCTTTTAGCGGATGGGCATGTATTGCTGGAAGGGGTGCCCGGTTTGGCTAAGACTCTCAGTGTGTCTACACTCGCTAACGCGATACAGGCGTCTTTCAAGAGGGTTCAGTTTACTCCGGATCTATTACCGGCAGACCTTATAGGGACGCAAATATATAATCCAAAAGACGCCAGTTTCTCGGTTAAAAAAGGGCCGATTTTCGCAAATATTATCCTGGCTGATGAAGTTAACCGTGCGCCCGCAAAAGTACAAAGCGCGCTTCTGGAGGCTATGCAGGAAAGGCAGGTTACGATAGGAGAAGAGACAATAAAACTGCCTGAACTTTTTCTGGTTCTGGCTACGCAGAATCCTATTGAGCAGGAAGGCACCTATCCGTTACCTGAGGCGCAGGTTGACAGGTTCATGTTGAAATTAAAAATCGTCTATCCAAATAAGAAAGAAGAGCAGGAGATATTAAACCGGATGGCAAAGGTAAAGAGAAAACTTGATGTTGAGAGTGTTATTACGCCGGAGGATATTATAAGGATGCGCGATTTAGTTGATCAAGTTTACATAGATGAAAAACTATCGGCATATATTGTTGATTTGGTTATGGCCACACGGGAACCCGAAGCATACAAGCTTGACACAAAAAGTTATATTGAGTACGGGGCATCCCCGAGAGCTACGATATATCTGACTTTAGCCGCCAAGGCCTATGCGTTTTTACAGGGACGGGGATATGTTACTCCCCAGGATATAAAAAGCATAGGTTTGGATGTCTTAAGGCATAGAGTGATTATTACTTATGAGGCCGAGGCCGATGATATTACACCGGAAGATATTATTAACAAGGTATTTGATACAGTGGTGGTTCCGTAATGCTGACCAAAGAATTGTTGAAAAAAGTTCGCCGTATACAAATATATACATCACGGCTTGTAAATGATATGCTCGCCGGAGCCTATCACAGCACTTTTAAAGGCCGGGGCATAGAGTTTGACGAGGTGCGCGAGTATCAGCCGGGTGATGAGATACGCACTATCGACTGGAACGTTACAGCACGCGTAGGGCGCCCTTTTATAAAGAAGTTCGTGGAGGAAAGAGAGCTTACTGTTATGCTTATGGTGGACGCGAGTTCCTCCGGGCAGTTTGGATCAAAGGGGCAACTTAAGACTGAATATGCCGCGGAGCTTTGCTCCATGCTTGCGTTTTCGGCGATTAAAAATAACGATAAGGTAGGTTTGGTGATATTTAGCGACAGAGTTGAAAAGTATATTCCGCCTAAGAAAGGGAAACGTCATGTCCTTCACGTAATAAGCGAGATACTCTCTTTTAAACCCGAACATTCAGGTACGGATATAGCCGCTGGCATTGAATTCTTTAATTCTGTCAGCAAAAAAAGAACCGTTACTTTTTTAGTATCTGATTTTATTGCCGAAGGATATAGGCGGGCACTTCAGATTGCCAATAAGCGGCATGATATAATCGCCGTAGTGATACAGGATCCGCGTGAAAGAGAATTCCCGCGTCTCGGTATGATAGAGCTTGAGGATGCTGAAACGGGTGAAATTTTATTAGTGGATAGTTCAGATCCCAATCTCCAAAAAGGGGTAAAGGTTTTTTCTGGGAAAGAGGCGTCCGAGAGAGATAAGTTTTTTAGGCAGATTGATTTGGATATTATTCACGTTGAAACCGGCACTTCTTACGTTGAGCCGTTTATGAGGTTTTTTAGGACAAGAGAAAAGAGAAGATAACCCCGTTAGAATCTATGTTACAAACGGTGTAAAGGGGGAGGAAAAATGGAAAGGTCAATTTCGAACCAAAAAAAGCAAGGCTTCGGCAAGAGCGCCTTACTATTAGGAGTTATCGTGCTTTGTTTGTTTGCGGTGGTGATCAGCTTGATTTTACGAAATTCTCATTTGATACAAAATAGACCCACGTATGAAAGTTCCTGGAACGCCGCTCAGATGAGAGAATACGCGAACAAGCTCAAGGCAGACGGTCTTATCGAGCAATCAGTAAAAGCATATGAAGAGTACGCGCTAAACGGCGGCATTGATAAAGAGACACGGTCTAATATCTACTTTTCGATAGGCGAGATGCTCATGGAAGCCAATAAATTCGAGGATGCCCTTGCCTATTTTTATAAAGCGGAAATCGCCAATCCCGACACAGGCCTTAAGCAGGAGATCGGGACAAATATAGTAACGTGTCTTGAAAAATCGGGACGCGCGCTAGATGCCGAATACCAGATGGAATCAAGGACACTCTTAAGCGGTGAGAAGGGAACGAAAAAGCCATCAGGTGAAGTAGTGGCAAAAATAAAGAACAGAGAAATTACCATGAATGAGATAAATAGCGCCATGGAAGAACTCCCGCCGTGGATGAAAGAGGCGTATACCAAGGATGAGGCGAAAAAACTGGATTTTGTTAAGACATACGTCGCTAACGAGCTTTTTTATGAAAAAGGTGTAAAGCTCGGGATTAATAAAGACCCACAGATACGGGAAAAGGTGCGACTTATTGAAAAAGAGATGGTTATACAAAAGGTGCTGGAGAGGGAAGTTTTTAGCAAGATAAAGATCGAAGAAGGCGATCTTAGAAATTATTATGAAGTCTACAAGGATAGATATACAGAAAAACCGGCGATAAAGTTTCGTTATATTCTGACATCCTCGCAAGAAGACGCCGAAGGGATCGTAAAACAGATTGAAAGCGGTGCGTCCTTTGAGGAGCTGGCAAAACAACATTCTATTGATGAGGCAACCAAGGATGAAGGAGGCGCGGTTTCAGGATGGGTCTATGGGACAGGCTACATACCGGGCGTTGGCACAGATAAAGAATTGACAGAAAAACTCTTTGAATTTTCAGCGGATGAAAAGCCGCGTATAATAAGTACGGAGAAAGGGTTTTATGTAGCGGAAGTTACAGACAAAAAAGAAGAAAGGGTTAAATCCTTTGATGAGGTCAGACAGGAAGTGGAATTCGCATATAGGCAGGATAAGTCACAAAAAGGCGTTCAGAAATTCATGGATGATATATTGGCAGTAAAGGATGTCGTGATATATAGCGAGAAATTCACCCCATTAGAGAAATCTGCAGAAAAACAAAGTTCTCTAACGGGGCGAGTGGATAAGCCTGAAGAAAACGATAAAGGGGCAGATGAAAAAGATAAATAGATATGTATTAATATTAGCAATTACCTGCTGTATCAGCTTTATATCTTTTTATGGCTATGTTGATAGCAGCGAAGATACCCATGTGAATTTACCTCAGGGGTTTAAATCGGCGGATGAAGAAGCAGTAAACGCTGATACTGCACAGGATGAAAGCAGCATTACGACACAGAAGGAATTTAGGGGTTCTGATGCTACAAGCAATAGGCAAGAGCCAGGCAGTTCTCCAGATCCCCGGTTATCGATGAAAAAGACCATGAAAAAGTCTTTGCCAAAAGGGCATGATTTAGCCGAGCTTCGCGCGTATGTGGATAAATCAACTATAACCATAGGAGAAAAGGTTACCTACACATTAGAGATAGACGCTGACAATGATTTAAAAATAGAATTTCCTTCTTATGTGACCGGGCTCGGCGGTTTTGTTGTCAAAGACTTCGGGAAGGATGAAAAAAGGATAGGGAGAAACCGGACTCGAAAAAAACAGTGGTATTTGCTTGATACTTATACAACAGGGTCATATGTAATACCGCAGCAGCAAATAACGGCGGAATTGCCCGATGGCAGACGAGAAACACTTAAGTCTCCGGAAATTTTCGTCGAAGTTAAAAGCGTAATAGTTGAAAAAGAAGAAAAGGCCGGTCTAAGGGACATAAAAGGGCCTTTAATTGTTAGTAAAGGCGTTCCTGTAATTTTAATAACAGCGATTTTATTAATAATTCTGGTAGCAGCGGGATTAATATTATGGAAGCTATATCTTAAGAGAGTAACCGCTCAGAGAAAAGAACCCGCGCCTACTCCGGATGAGATAGCGTTTCGAGAACTTGAGCGGATAGAGGGCCTCGGGCTTTTGGAGAAGTCAAAAATCAAGGAATACTATTATCTGGTATCATTGGCGTTGAGGGCGTATTTGGAAAACAGGTTTTCTCTTAAGGCTCCGGAACAGACTACGGAAGAGTTTTTGGAGTCTATTGTCAATTCGGATAAGTTAGAAGGAAGGCATATTAACATTTTAAAGGAATACCTGAATCACTGTGATCTTGTAAAATACGCCAAATTCGATCCGGGGAAAGCGCAGGCAAAATCATTGATAGACACAACACGCCGGTTCATCGATGAGACTGCTAAAAACAAAGAAGAAGATAATATGGATAAGGCGCAAAAATGATATTTAGCGATTTTCATAATATTATATGGTTATTTATATTCATACCTTTGATTCTGTGGGTGCATATGAATGTACGCCCTCACGGAAGAATTAAGTTTTCTTCTGTTAAGAATCTTAAGCGTTTAAAACCGTCATATACAATTAAGGCCCGGCATCTTCTTATAGGGCTTAAGGTGGCGGCTCTTTGTTTATTGGTGCTGGCTCTTATGAGGCCTCAAAAAGGGATTGAAGAGACAAAGATAAAGACTGAAGGTATAGATATAGTCCTGGCAGTAGACGTTTCAGGAAGTATGCTTGCAGAGGATTTTGTCCTTAATGGTGAGCGCAAAAACAGGCTTGAAGTGGTAAAGGAAGTAGTAAGAGACTTCATAAAAAAGCGTTCCAACGACCGCATAGGATTGGTTGTTTTTGCGGGACAGGCGTATATGCAATGCCCTCTTACCCTCGATTACGGTGTACTGTTAAAATTCCTGGATAAAATAGATATCGGGATGATAGAAGACGGCACAGCCGTAGGTGATGGCCTTGCCACGGCGCTTGCCAGATTAAAAGATATAGAGAGCAAAAGCAAAGTGGTTATTCTGCTTACTGATGGCGTCAATAACGCCGGACAAGTAGATCCACCAAACGCGGCGAGATTAGCCCGCGCTCTTGGTGTCAAAGTTTACACAATAGGCGCCGGTTCAAAGGGAAAAGTTCCTTATCCGGCCCAGGATTTCTTCGGCAATAAGGTATATCAGTGGGTAACGATAGATGTGGACGATGAGTCTTTGAGGAATATCGCTGATGAGACAGGCGGAAAGTATTTCAGGGCCACTGATACAAAAAAACTTCAGGAGATCTATGGCGAGATCGACCGCCTGGAGAGGACAAAGATGGAAGTTACATCTTACGGCGATTATAAAGAGCTTTTTATCCCTTTTGTGCTTATTGCGCTTTTATTGATGATTATAGAGGTGACGTTACGTTATACAGTATTAAGGACTTTGCCATAGGGGTTTAAAAGATGCGTTTTGGAAATTTAGGGTATTTATGGCTTTTATTGCTTATTCCGGCTTGCGGCATATTCTTTATATGGGCTGTAAAATCTAAAAGAAAAGCCCTTGAAGCGTTTGCTGACAGTGATGTATTGAAACACCTTATAAAATCGGTTGATTTTCGTATCCAGAAAATACGCATGGTGCTAATTCTCGTGATTCTTTTGTTTTTGGTAATAAGCCTCCTGCAGCCAAAGTGGGGATACCAGTGGAAGGAGGTTAAGCGTAAAGGATTGGATATCGTGGTAGCTCTGGATCTTTCTAAGAGCATGCTTGCCGAAGACATAAAGCCTCATCGTTTGGAGGCCGCTAAACGGGAAATAAAAAGCCTTATAAACATGATGAAAGGTGACAGGATCGGGATTGTGGCTTTTGCGGGAACTGCTTTTGTTCAATGCCCGCTTACGCTTGACTACGGGACAGCAAAACTTTTTCTTGATAACCTGGATGTGAACTCTATCCCTCTTGGTGGTACGAATATTGGGGAAGCTATTGAGGTTGCGTCCGGCGCCTTTGAAGGGCATGAAAAAAAGCACCGCGTACTTATTCTTATAACTGATGGGGAAGATCACGGCGAAAGGGTCATGCAGGCTGTAGAAGAGGCGAAGAAAAAGGGTATAGTGGTCTTTACAATAGGAGTAGGAAAACAGGAGGGAGCTCCGATACCTTTTATTGATGAGGATGGTAGAAAAAGTTTCGTAAAGGATAAAGAGGGTAATATAGTGCTTTCCAAGCTCGATCCGGTACTTTTGCAGAAAATAGCGCTCTTAACAGGCGGGAAAAAAGGCGCTATCGGGCAGGGAAGTTTTCCTTTAGAGGAAATATATCAGGAAGAAATATCGAAGATGGAGAAGAAAGAACTGGAATCTTCGCGCCAGAAGCGTTTTGAAAACCGTTTCCAATGGCCTTTATTTATAGCCATTTTTCTTTATGTAATTGAGGGAATTCTTATTGAGCGCAAAAGGATAAAACCATGAATATAAGGTATAGTATAATAATTTTTAATTTAATTCTATCAGCGGCATTATTGTATCCTTGCGGTCAGGCTTTTGCCGGAGGAAATTTAAGCGGTAAGATCGCCGAAGGCAACAAACTCTATAACGATGGAGAATACGACAAAGCTCTTACAAAATATAATGACGCCCAGATAGAAGCGCCGACAAGCCCTGAAATCTATTTTAATATGGGAAATGTATTTTACCGTCAGGGCAAATATAAGGAAGCCGTGGATTTATATCAGAAATCAATGGAAAAGGGCGATATCAGCGTAGAAGCTAAAGCTATGTATAATATCGGCAATTCGCTGTTTCAGCAGGGGCAGCTTAGAGAGGCCCTTGAATATTATAAACAGGCGCTTGAAAGAAATCCCGAAGATAGTGACGCGAAATATAATATAGAATATACCGAACGAATGATTAAAGAGATGCTTTCCAAGGCTAAAGAAACGATGCAGAAAACTCAAGCCGAACAACAAAAAAGGCAAGCCGGGCAGCAGCAAACCTCCAAAGAGGGAGAAGATAAGCAGGGTCAAGAGAAAGAAAAAGGAGAATCCTTCGACTCCGCTCAGGATGAAGATAAGCCAGAAGAGCAAGAAGAAACCTCTACTCAGGGATTGAAAGCTGAGGCGGGCAAAGAAAAGAAAGATCAAGCCAGAGAAGCTAAAGAAAGTGATAAAGGTGAAGAGGATTTATCGAAAGATGAAGCAGAACGCTTCTTGTCGGCCTTTGAGCGTGATCAAAAGAATAACCCTCTCTTAAATCAACATAAATCCAGGAGAGGCAGAGGATATCATGTGGAAAAGGATTGGTAGTTTTTTAATTTTAGGAGTTTTTCTTATATGCTGTGCGGCGGTAACTTTTGCCAGAGAAGCTGAGGTCAGCATTTCGGTGAGCCAGAAGGAAGTTCTGCTCGGGGATAGCGTGATATTGACCATTACCGTCAAAGGCATTCCTAATCCTGAGACTCCGGAACTGCCGGATATTCCCGGTTTTGATGTTAAATTCCGCGGCTTCCGACAGGAATCTTTTTCCAGTATGACGATTATCGTCAACGGAAGGCAGGTAAAAAATGAGAGGACCGGCGGAGGATATAATTTTGATTTTGAGCTTATCCCCCAATCTACGGGTGTGTTAACCGTTCCGCCGCTTCCGATTGTCATTAATGGAACAAAATACACAACTCAGGCTTTTCAGGTTAATGTGCTTGATCAATCGGAAAAAAGAGAAGATATTTTTATCGATGTTCATTTTGACAAAACCAAGGCTTATCTTGGAGAAAAATTTTTAGCCACATTTAAATGGTATTTCAGCAAGGATATCGCTAATTACCGTATAAACATACCTTGGCTTGAAAACATTAAGGATTTCCTTGTTACGGACCCCGAACTTGATAAAGACCGTAGTTATCAAAGACTCATTGTAAATGGAGATAAGCAGATTGCTGCCATTAAATCGCGAGAATTCTATAAGGGTCAGGAGTATATGGTAGTTTCTTTCCAGAAAGTCCTGACCCCTTTAGCAGCGGGAATATATAGGCTGGAACCGGTGTTTCTGAAATGCGATGTCATTACCGGTTATAGGCGTTCTAGGCGCGGCAGTCTTTTTGATAGTTTCTTTGATTCTGATTTCGAGGATTTTTTTGGGTTTGGTAGAGATGCCGTTACAGAGCCTTTTGCCACCCGGTCGAATGAAATAGCCTTAACGGTTAATGAAGTTCCGGGACAGGATAAGCCGGTTGAGTATAACGGAGCAGTTGGCAGATTTACTTTTGATGTGGATGTAAAGCCCCGCTCCCTTAAAGTCGGAGAGCCAATCACTCTTACGATGAAGGTGGCTGGTTCCGGAAATATCGAGCAACTGCAGTTGCCTCACATACCGGATATAGAGTCGTTTAAGAGTTATGAGCCGGAGAGTAAAGTAAATATAACACAGGAAAACGGACAAGTCAGAGGTGAGAAGATATTTGAAAAAGTTCTTATCCCGCGCTCTCCCGGGGATTATAAGATCCCGGAAATTACATTCGCCTTTTTCAATCCGGCTACAGGTAGATATCAGACTGAAGTAAGAGGGCCTTTTAGTATACACGTCGACAAAGCTGAGAAAGAGGAGGAGGTCACGGTAATAGCGATTACTCCCGAAGGACCTGAGGATAGACCAAGGAGAGAGCTTAAAGTGCTTAAAAAAGGTATTCATTATATTATGACGGATATCGGCAAAATAGTTTCACCGAAGAAGCCGATTTATGAAAATATAGTTCTGTCGTTATTAGTTTTTCTAACACCTGTTATTATGCTGGTGGGCATGTTTGTATTTGGAAGAAGACGCGAGAGATTAAATACTGACATTGCTTTCGCACGTTCACGCCAGGCATTTAAAAGCTCGAGAATTTTTATCAAGCAGGCTGAGTTGGCTTTGAAAAATGGCCAAACAAGGGAATTTTATGATTTGTTGATAAAGGGCATCAATACATATCTTGCCGAGAAATTAAACAGACAGTTAGGAAGTGTAGGCGTGACACTGGCCGAAGAGCTGAGGGGAAAGGGTCTTAAAGAGAAAGAATGCGAGGAGTTTACATCTCTATATGAGAAAGCTAATGAGGTTATCTTTTCTTCGCTTAACGTTGAATCCGAAAAACTCAAAAAAGATTTTAAAACAGCGAATGAACTTATAACCCGGCTCGAAAGGATATTACGATGAAATATGTTATAAGAATCACAGCTATTATAGCCGCCTGTATTTTTTACGGAGCATTTTTCTGTCATGCCGAAACAAGCGTTTCCTATGATATATTTTTTAAGGCCAATCGGCTTTACGATGACGGGGATTTTGCCGGTGCGGCTAAGCTATACGAAGAATTGATCTCAAAAGGCGTCTTAAGCGGCAATATTTATTATAACTTGGGCAACGCCTATTATAAGATGGGCAAGACCGGCAAAGCGTTGCTTAATTACGAAAGAGCGAAGAAATTTATTCCGGATAGTGAAGAACTGTCCGCGAATGTATCTTTTATTAAATCCACGCTGGATGTCGAACAGCCCGAAGAAACATACTCTATATATCAAAAAATATGGAGAAGTATAAGGGGCGCTGTTTCTGTAAGTGCTTGGTTTATTATATCTGCTGTGCTTTTTTTCAGTATCTGTTTGATCCTGGGGATAGGGTTTATTAATTACCACTTTCGACCAAAGTCACACCTAATTTCCGGAACGCTGACATTGATTTTTATATTATCATTCATATGTTTTTTTGACGCTTATAATTCCGGTAAGAACTTTAAGGAAGGCATCATTATTTTGCCGGAAGCGGATGTCAGATATAGTCCGTCATACTCAGGAGTGGTAGCATTTAAATTATCAGAAGGGATGAGGGCCCAGATAATACGGGGGCAGGATCCCTGGACTCACATACGGTTAAGTAAGGAAAAAAGCGGGTGGGTGGAGTCTGAGGCTATAGAAGCGATATGGTAAGGGATAATGGATAACTGTTTTGTGCGAGGGGGGGGTAAGGCTATGAAACTACGTACGCATAAGTTTATTCTCAAAAAGAAAGCGATATTTTATGTACCGCTTGTGCTCTTATTGTGTCATGCGGCATCGTCTGCTTTTGCCCAAGATCCGCGTCAAACTCCTGTTGTAAAGGTTGTCCAGGAGAACTCAGGCAGTGTGGTAAACATAAGCACGGAACGGATCGTTCTGTTAAGGGAATATCCGTCATGGGGAAGTTATGGTAGTGAATTCGATTTGTTCTTTGAGCAGTTTTTTAATAATTTAAGGCCGACGCACGCTATGAAGCTAAAGAGTGTGGGATCGGGCGTAATAGTAGATAAATCAGGCCTCGTAATTACGAACGCTCATGTAGTGAATATGGCCAGCAATATATTTGTAATATTAAATGACGGCACATCCATCGAAGGCAAAGTGGTTTATGAAGACGCGGAAAATGATCTCGCTATAGTAGAGATTAAACCTCCGAAGCCTTTAACCCAAATAAAGATGGCTAAGTCAGGCGATATCATCATAGGCGAAAGTGTGGTTGCCATAGGCAATCCGCTCGGGCTTGAAAATTCGGTTACACTCGGCATTGTAAGCGGCAAGAATAGAAGTTTACATTCATCGCGAGGGGAAATTATCTTTGACGATCTTATTCAGACAGACGCTCCAATAAATCCTGGTAACAGCGGCGGAGCGTTATTGAACCTCGCGGGGGATCTTATCGGTATAAACCTGGCAGTTGTACAGAATTCACAGAGCATAGGGTTTGCCATACCTGTCGAAAAGGTGCGAAAATTGCTTGATAGCTTTAAGGCAAATCAAGGTGTCATAATAAAGCAAGGTAAGAGAATCTGGCCGTTTAGTAAATTCGTAAAACCTGAGAAACAGCCCCAGCTTAAGCGGCAACCGTTCTTAGGGCAGGACGATTGGGATCCTTTCTCGGAATTTTCAAGAATGCGCAGGCAAATGGACCGGATGATGCAGGAGATGTTTGAGGGCCACGATTGGCAAGGAGGGATGGGCAGCTTTGGCAGTAATCTGTTTTATGATAAAAGTTTTGATATGGAAGAAACTGAAAGTGAATATATAATCAGGCTGGATGTCGCTGACTTGAATAAGAATAAGATAAAGATTGAAGTAAGCGGAGGCTCTCTTACTGTTAGCGGAGAACGTTCCGAGGAAACTCAAGAAACCGGACCGAACAGCATGTTCAGATCAAGCAGTTTCGGTTCATTTACAAGGGTTCTGCCTATTCCCGGTGATGTCGATACAAGGGCGATCGATACAGAGATAAAAGGCGATACCCTTATTATAACGCTACCAAAGAGATAGGATTGAAAGACATGAAGGTAACAGAATTTGAATATAGAATTAGCAAATCTTTTTTAAAAAAAGCCTTTGAACTTGCGCGGGAAACCAAGGCAAAAGCTGTATTTATATACGCTGACATTTGTCCGGATATCGAGCATATCCAGGGGCAGAAAGAGCAGTTTGATATTTTTCTTGTCGCCAAAACACAAAAACTATACGAAAATTCCGAAAAAATAGTGGCTAGAGTTTTGCGTGTGCCTGATATTCCTTTGACAAGAATGGGGCAGATTAAGATAGCGGTAATGATGACTGTTTCCCAAAATTTACTTAAAAGAGGAGATCGCGTGGTGTGTTTATCAGGCGTGTCAAAATTCGGATTTTTAGATACACTTATAACCTTAGAGATAGGCAAAGAGTTTGAGATGTTAACCTCGGATAGAATAATAAATTTTACAAAAGATGTTGATCCGAAGGTATTTGAGGAATTAGTGCGCATAGCTGTTGAAATAGGTTCTGAGGGAAGGGAGGGAAAGCCGATAGGAACTTGTTTTATATTAGGGGATGCGGCTGAAGTTGAAAAGCGATCACGGCAAATGATACTAAATCCTTTTAAAGGCTATCCTGAAGGTAAACGCAATATATTAAACCCTGAATTAAAGGAAACAATAAAAGAGTTCGCTCAACTTGATGGCGCTTTTATTGTGAAAAGAGATGGCACAATCGAAACAGCCGGGGCTTTCCTTAAAGCGGATTTTATTAAAGAAGCTTTACCCCAAGGCTGGGGCGCCCGGCATCATAGCGCCGCTGCCATTACAAGCACAACAAAAGCCATAGCCATTACAGTTTCTCAGTCTACAGGAGATGTCCGTATTTTTAAAGGCGGCTATCCTGTAATGGAAATCGAAAAACCCTCTAAAACATAAAATCCCCTGCCTTCTATTTTACGGGAGGAACGGTTCTTATTCGGGTATTTCGTTAAACGAAAAAAAAATTTCGAAAAACACTTGACAAATTTCGAAAATATGCTATATTGTTGATGGAGGCAATGGATGGTTAGGAGAAAAGATAAAGAATTTGTTGAGTTTGACATTGGCATAGATGAGCCGATTTATACAACTGGTGTTATTCAAAGGCTCCTTAATATACCCATATGGGTTATTAAACAGCTTGATAAAGAAGGAATAGTCAGTCCACGCAGGAAGCTAAAGGGAACCGCACGGCTTTATTCCAAAAGAGAGCTTAAAAAGCTTGCCCACTGTTGGGAGTATATAAAGAAAGGGGTTAAAATGAAGGGGTTAAAGATTATTTTAGGGATGGAAAAGAAGCGAGACGAAAGGTAAAAAATTTTTCGGAATTTTTTAGCACTCTCATGATGCGAGTGCTAAAAGGAGGTGGTGTGGAACCGGGTAAAAAAGCAAAATCCAACCAAACGAAGCAAAAATAAAACCTAAAAATAAATTTTAAAGGAGGTGTTAACTATGGCGATTATACCTTGGAGACCAAAAGAAATGTGGTGGGATCCCTACAGGGATCTGGAAGCGATTCAGAATGAGATGAATAGAATGTTTGATTCCTCTTTAGTGAAATGGGGAGATAGGGATGTGGGCTTGCTTGAAGGCGCTTGGAGTCCAGCAATAGATATTTACGACTCTAAAGACAATTGTTTAGTTAAGGCCGATATCCCAGGGATGAAAAAGGATGAAATAGAAGTTTCTGTTCACGGGGATACCTTAATAATAAAGGGTGAGAAAAAGCAGGAAAAAGAAACAAAGGAAAAAGACTTTATTAGGACAGAACGCTTCTACGGCGCATTCAACAGAGCTATACGTCTTCCTGCGGCAGTAGACGCGGCTAAAGTAAGCGCCAGCTACAAGAATGGTGTATTAGAGCTTGTGCTTCCCAAAAAAGAAGAGTCGAAACCAAAACAGCTTAAAATTGACATAAAGTAACGCCTTGCTTTCAGGCGTTACTTTATCTTTAGAAGGAGGTGTTAACTATGGCGATTATAAAAAGAAAAGTACAAGAATACCAGCCTAGAGTTATACAACCTCTGGTTAATATACGTGAAGAGGAAAAAGAGATCATTCTGGAAGCTGAAATGGCTGGCTTGACCAAAGACGATATATCGCTTGATCTTAAAGGAAATGAATTGACCTTAAAAGGAAAGTCGGGTAGAGGCGACGGCACTATTCCTAAGGGATATACCGTAGTTCATAAGGAGCGTTGTCCACTGGAATATATCCGTACCTTTATTATCGGCGAGGAAATCGACAAAAACAGAATCGACGCTCAATATGAAAACGGTATCCTAAAAGTTAGGTTGGCTAAATCAGAAGCGGCTCAACCCAAAAAGGTCGAAATTAAAGAATAGGGATGCTTAAAAGGTGTGGCGCGTCAATCACGCCACACTTTGGCGGCACAAGTTATTTTAGCAAAGGGGGGTGTTCAATTATGAAGAAAATCGATGTGTTTGATGTATTCGCGAACGGATTTTCATATACCTGGAAACATCATCTCATTCACGGTCTGCTGCTTCTTGGTTTTGGACTGGCGGTATTATTCTTTCCGCAACTTCTTGTGGCAATGGTTGCTTCCCTTTTCATAATTATAGGCATCTCCTTTATTGGATTTGCTTTTTCAATAAAACGATTTAGCAGGCGGTATAACGATTTCCGCGACGAGATTTTTACATTATTTTAAGGAGGCTTATAAAAGAATACTTAAAGCAGAAAGGATGCATACACCATAAAAACCATCACAAACAATATAATTTCACATTGGTAATGTTGATGTTTTTCTGTGGGGTAAATTCTTTTGTAAGCGCCGAGGAGACGACCGATCCCGCAGCATTACTTGCTACGAGCGAACAAAAGGAAATGGAGCAAAATATCGAAATTGAGAAAGAGGCAGAGCTCGAAGGCGCGCAAGAAAATGTTACCAAAGATGCGATATTAGCGATCCAAGAAACAGAGGACGCTTTAGAAGCCCTTTATGATGGTGACAAAAAGAAGGCTTTAGCGGCTCTGGAGAAAGTTATAGGTAAGCTGGATATTTTGCTGGCGCTCAACCCTGAATTATCACTTATCCCTATAGATGCCCGCATTGAGGCTTCAACCTGATAGCTGATGGGGCTGCCATAAAGGATATAAGGAAAGGAGCCGAGTTCATGATGGTAAAGGGCTATCTTCAGGCAGCCAAAGGACTCCTTAATCAGCTATCAAGCGAGGTCAGGGTAAATACATATCACTTACCTTATACAGACATATCCTCTCGCTATCAGGAAAATAGCCCGGTTAATAGATCAGGATAAAATCGATGAAGCAAAAGTTTTATTGACTCAGACATTAAATACATTAGTTATTACAACGCGCGTTATACCCATACCTGTTTTAAACTTTTAACTCATGACCGCTAAGGCCTCTAATATCACAGAGGATACTGATCCTAAGGACCTGCCGCTGATAAAAAAGAAGAGGTTTTAGACGCTTTGAAAAAAGCGAAAGAACAGCTTAAGATAGCTGAGTTGATGGGGTATGGTAAAAAGGATCGTGAATTTGCCGAAATAGACATAGACATACGAGAGATAGATGGTAAGATATCAAAAGACGAAAAAACTATAAAACTTTTTGATGAATTGACAAAGCGTATTAACGATTTTAAAGAGCGTATTTCCAAACAGTAAATATTTTAAATAGGGAGTGGGGGAAATGGGGAAGAAAGAAGAATATCTCAAGAAGTTTACCGCTCAGTTAAGCGAATGGGGCGGTAAGATTGAGGGATTCAAAAAAAGCCGACAAAGCCCTCGCTGAAACTAAAAGCGAGCCGAGCAGGCATATTAAGGAACTGGAGCATAAAAAGGAAGCAGTTTCGCTCAAAATCGAAGAGATAAAAGAGGCGGGTTCGGGCGCCTGGGAACATCTTAAGGGGGTCTTGAAAAAGCTACTGATGATTTTAAACATACTTTAAGCTCAGTAAAAGAGCGGTTTAAACTGAAATAGTATTGGGTTTGTTGCGTGCGGATTACGAAGTAAAGGAGGGAATAATTATGAGAGTTAAACCATTAGCGGACAGGGTTCTTGTTAAGTCTCTCGAGGCCGATGAAAAGACTAAGGGAGGTATAATACTTCCTGACACTGCCAAAGAAAAACCGCAGGAAGGTAAAGTAATAGCGGTTGGCAAGGGAAAAGTAACAGAGGAAGGTAAACTGAGACCACCTGAGGTAAAAGTAGGTGATAGGATATTGTACGGAAAGTACTCAGGTATCGAGATTAAGATTGAGGAAGAGGAACATCTGATTATCCAAGAAGAAGATATTCTTGCCATAGTCGAAAAGGGAGGTGATTAAAATGGCAAAGCAGTTATGTTTCAGCGAAGAAGCAAGGAATAAGATATTGAGAGGTGTAGAGAAATTAGCAGACGCGGTCGCGGTAACATTAGGCCCCAAGGGTCGAAATGTGGTTGTGGATAAAAAATTCGGTTCGCCGACTATTACCAAAGACGGTGTTAGTGTTGCCAAAGAGATAGAACTGGAAGACTCCTATGAGAATATGGGTGCGCAGATGGTGAAAGAGGTTGCTGAAAAGACTTCAGACACCGCGGGTGACGGAACCACTACGGCTACTGTTCTTGCGCGGGCCATTTACCGTGAAGGATTGAAAAATGTAACGGCCGGTGCAAATCCCATGAGTATAAAAAGGGGTATAGATAAAGCGCTGGAGATGGTGATAGCTTCGTTAAAGAGCTTGTCAAAACCCGTAAAAGAAAAGAGAGAAACAGCCCAGATAGCCACAATTTCTGCAAACGGAGACGCGACAGTTGGCAGTCTTCTCGCCGACGCGATGGAGAAGGTCGGTAAAGACGGCGTTATTACGGTTGAGGAAGCGAAATCCATGCAGACCAGCCTCGATATAGTGGAAGGGATGCAGTTTGACGAGGGCTACCTTTCTCCTTATTTTGTAACCGATGCCGAAAAAATGGAGTGTGTGCTTGAAGACCCCTATATCCTCGCGTATGAGAAGAAAATATCAGCCGTTAAAGACCTGGTGCCTCTTTTGGAAAAGATCGCCCAGCAGGGGAAGCCCCTTCTCATTATTTCGGAAGAAGTGGAGGGAGAAGCCCTGGCGACTCTGGTAGTCAACAAAATAAGGGGGACGATAAGCTGTTGTGCGGTAAAGGCGCCTGGTTATGGCGATAGAAGAAAAGCTATGCTGGACGATATCGCCATATTAACCGGCGGCAAAGCCATCATGGAGGATTTGGGGATAAAACTCGAAAGCGTAGAGGTTGCCGATTTAGGAACGGCAAAAAGAATAAAAATTGACAAGGAAAACACTACGATTATTGAGGGCGCTGGAAAGAAAAAGGCGATTACCGGCAGGATAGAGCAGATTAAAAAAGAGATTGAGAAATCCGATTCTGACTACGACAAAGAGAAATTGCAGGAGAGACTGGCAAAGCTTGCTGGAGGAGTAGCAGTGGTAAATGTCGGCGCCGCTACGGAAACAGAAATGAAGGAAAAGAAGGCCCGGGTTGAGGACGCCTTGCACGCCACAAAAGCGGCTGTTGAAGAAGGGATTGTTCCTGGAGGCGGCGTAGCTCTTCTTAGAGCTATTCCCGGTGTTGATGAATCAAAGTTTGAGGGCGACGAAAAAATAGGCGCGCAGATAATTAAACGTGTTCTCGAAGAACCAATAAGGCGTATAGCGGAAAATGCCGGTATCGAAGGCATTGTGGTTGCCCAGAAAGTCAAAGATGGGGAAGGCTCTTTTGGTTATGACGCACAGAAGGATGAATACGGAGATCTTCTGAGTGCGGGGATCGTCGATCCGACAAAAGTGGTAAGGCTCGCGATACAAAACGCGGTTAGCATCGCCGGTCTTATGATAACCACGGAGGCGTTGATCGCGGATCTTCCCGAAAAAGAGAAGTCCGCTCCGGCTATGCCGCCATCTCCAGAATATTGATCGGTATTTAAAGATAAAGAATATCTCCTGTAACCGCGTTATTACGGATACAGGCGATATCAACCTTAAAAATAGCAAATAATGAGGTAGCTATGGCTGTAAAAAAAGAAACAAACACTTTTCAATATAAAGCGGAAATGAAACAATTGCTTAATATTATCGCGCATTCGCTTTATACTCATCCTGAGGTATTTTTGCGCGAGCTTATTTCAAACGCGTCTGACGCACTCAACAAAGTACGTTTTCGTAAACTGACTGACAGAAACATAGTTGATCCTGACGCGCCATTGGAGATTCGTATTGATATCAACGAAAAAAAAGAAACTTTTTCGATAGAAGATACCGGAATAGGGATGACCCAAGAGGAGCTGATTAACAATATAGGGACCGTTGCCCGGTCAGGCACGACGGAGTTCCTTGAAAAGCTTAAAAAGGAAAATAAAAAACTCGATGAAAGCCTCATCGGACAGTTTGGGGTAGGTTTTTATTCGGTTTTTATGGTAGCTGATGAGGTTACGATTGAAACGCGTCATGCCGATCCCAAATCTAAAGGATTGCGTTGGAAATCAACGGGCGAGGATTCATACAGCATCGAGGAAATCGATCGTAAACACAGAGGCACGAAGATATTCTTTAAATTGAAGAAAAACGCCAAAGAGTTCTCGCAGGAATACAAGGTTAAAGAGGTTATTAACAAATACTCTAACTTCGCCGACTTTCCAATATTCCTTAAAGGGGAGAAAGTCAATAAGATAACCGCGTTATGGCGCAAAAAAAGCGACGAGATAAACGAGAAAGAAGCGAATGAGTTTTACAAATTTATCAGCAACGATTTTGACGACCCTTTGGGGTATTTTCATCTGGATATAGAAGGAACAGTCAGTTTCAAGGCGCTTCTTTTTATTCCCAAGCACGCGCCGTATGATCTTTGGCATTTACAAAGGGAAAAGTCACTGCACCTATACTCCAATAAGATACTTATCCAGAGCGACTGCAAGGAACTCTTGCCTGAATATCTGCGGTTTGTGCGAGGCGTAGTAGATACGGTGGATATACCATTAAATGTGTCCCGCGAAACTGTTCAAGACCATCCCGCGATGGCTAAAATACGGACTTCTTTATCCGGAAGGATTCTTAAATATCTGGGTGATTTGGCGGTGAAAGAAAAAGACAGATTCGAGAAGTTCTACAGGAATTTTTCACCTTTTTTGAAAGCAGGTATTAACAGCGATTTTGCCAATAGAGATAAATTGATGGAACTGTTGCGTTTTGAATCTTCACTTAAAAAGCCGGGTGAACTTGTTTCTTTCAAAGATTATATCACTTCAAAAAAAGATGGACAGAAAGAAATTTATTATCTTTGCGGCGAACATCGCGCCGGCGTGGAGAAAAACCCCAATCTCGAATATTTTAACAAAAAGGGAATAGAAGTTCTTTTTATGATTGACCCAATAGACGCTTTTATTATGCCCTCTATTCCTGAGTATGAAAAACATCCGGTTAAATCAATAGAAAAAGCCGATATTGAGCTTAGTCCGGAAGATAAGATTGAAAAGCCGGACAGTAATCTCACAAAATCGCTTCTTACCTTGTTCAAAGAAACGCTTGGCGACAAGGTCGAGGACGTTACGGCTTCTAAAAGGCTCGTGGAATCGGCGGTAACGCTCGTGGCGGGCAAGAATGCCCTTGACAGCCACGCCGAGAAGGTTATGAAGATAATGGATAAAGATTTCAAGGG